>Ga0307515_10000289_pt1 | contig 123612 bp, 112 predicted proteins | sample 17_EM_MG_FD_194513 | JGI IMG/M metagenome (GOLD analysis project Ga0307515, IMG submission 194513) | Populus trichocarpa ectomycorrhiza microbial communities from riparian zone in the Pacific Northwest, United States - 17_EM | ecosystem: Host-associated > Plants > Roots > Unclassified...
AAGCACTCGAGGGGGAGGGAAATGAGTCGGAGAGTATCGAGGTGGTGGTGGGTAGTGGTGGTGGTGGTGAGGTAAGTGTTAGGTGTGCCGGTGGTGGAGAGAGGAGGCTGGAGAAGCGGAAGACGGGAGAGGTGGTGGTGGAGAGTGAATACAATCGAGGAAGGGCGGAGCGAATGTAGACTTTACGAAGTCGCTGCGGGTCGGGGCGACTTGCAGGGAGTAGCGCACAACAGCAGCAGACCTTGAACGAAGCTGGACGGGATGGACCTCGACTTGCGGAGGGGTGTGCGGAGAAGAAAAGGAGGAGGCACGTAAGGTAGGTAGGCAGGTCTGAAGTGCAAAAAGAGTGGACCGGCTGTGGTTGGCGGATGGCTGGGCGGCGACAGGGATACGTGAGAGGGTGGATGGTGGATGGTGGATGGTGAGGTGAGCCCAAGTACTGCCCGGTCTTTTGGGGGGGCAAGACACTGTACTCTACGGTATTCTCTCAGCTGCCGTGGAGAGTGAAGTAGGGTTCTCAGATGAATCAATGAATGAATGAATGAATGAAGGGAAGCAATCAATCAGTGCGTCAGTGCGTGCGTGGTAGGTGAAGCAGGTACAGACGGGGTGAATGGATGGATGGACAATCGAGAGTAAGATATCTCTCAGCTCAACGTCGCTATTTGCTACCGGCTTTCTCTCAACTCTCGCAAAGAGCACTGTATGCGATGGAAGGATGCTACACCCAGACAGAAGACGATGTGCAAGTGGTTGTCAAAATTAAATATGCTTCGCTGCAACGCACAGTCCATCCAGCGGCAAACTAGTGAGTAGAGAGGCAGCAGGTCTTCACCGAGACCCAAATACAGTTCGTCGATACAGCGCTCCCCCAGACAGTGTCTGTAGGATCAACAATCAATCAATTATCCGTCAATCGGCCCATCAATCCCACAGTGCCGTAAACTTTGAGATGGCACCTTTTTCTTTCCGACTTCAAAGACACCTCGAAAGTCAATGACTATCCAACCACAGCCCACGCCCACTGTGCCGGCGGTTAGCGTGCAGTTCAAAGGCCGGGAAAGCAATAACGCGCGACTGGCTCACCGACAGTCGACTGAACGAAGCCCTTGTCCAAGCGAGGAAGAGGAGCGAACCCAGCCAGCGCACAAGTGTGGAGAGCAGGGAACGAAAGCAGGGCTCGGCGAGTCAGGTCTCTTCTAATTGGCTCCTAGCCCGAGATACCGCGCTCGGATTGGCTGAATCAACAGGGAATGGACGTTGGGCGAGGTGATCGGGCTAGACTGCAACAGTGTTAGTGCTTCGTTGAGTTGGTTGCAGGGTTAGGGGATCGAGGTCGCATGCAGAAAGTGGTTAGGGTGGAAGTGTGCGCTGGCAAAGTCCCAGGGTTGTGTGTGTAAATATGGAATCATTATCGTGCTTCTTATTGGTGATGAACCGGGACTTGTTCATCATGGGGGAGGGGGGGATGGAGAGAGGATAATCAGAAACAAGAATCAGCTCCCATCAATCATCTGCTCGTAATCAATCTTCGCTACGAATGTCAGGCGAGAAAACGGCGCCAAAAAACAACGGACATCACTCAGTCATGTTTGTTTACCAGTACACTCTTGAGTGCAGTTACAAAAAACGGTTCCTCAACGCTGTAGAAGCTTGAGTAATATAGGTGCAAGGGAACCCCCATGGTCCGCAAGAGAAAAAGCCCAAAAAACAATCGATATGTATTATGTATCAGTAGCGGAGGAGACTCCACCGAGACCACTAGATAATCGCGTGGACAATGCCGATTGACGGAATTTGTGTGGGATGTTTGACATGACTTGGAGGAAAGGGGGGGGTCAATAAAAAAGATAAATATTCTTGTCCCACACCAGATTGCTTGCTTCAGAGTGAGACAAAACGCTCGACCGTATGATTGGCCAACGTTCTTGTGAAGCCACCCGCAATGACTGGAGTATAGCGGGTAATGACAGGTGTGGAGTTCTCGAGATAATTGATACTTCCAAAACACCCACGGCGTCTACACAAAATACTCACCTCCCTCTGCTACTACGCTGTATATTTTTTTGCTGTGAGGTATCACTCCTCCGCCGCTGATGATGGGGGCGTAAAGTTAAATTTGTTTCGAATTTGCTTTGCCCACCTCTTTCTTTTTCTTTTTCCTCTCTGCTGAGGATGACCATCGGGGGGGCTGAGACGGCGTAGTAAACTCAACAAGCCGCCACAAAGTAAGGGATTAATTACTAAGAACAGTAGGTAGTGGGACGGAGTTCGTTTGTGTTGTCTCTCATCGTTTTCCATCAAAAGTACATGAAAAGATTTGGGAAACATCGTTAGTGAGGGTTATCAAGAGCTCGTCAAAGGCGGGGAGACATCCGTGACACTTACTATCTACCCTTTCAGGTGACGGTTCGGCGGTACATAAGTTACAAGCGCGGCAAGACGGTATCGTGCGGGAGATAGGCGTCACAGCAGTCTCCCCGTGGGGCTAGTCCCAGGCTTAATACACCCCGAGTACATACGTCTAAACACTTATTTTGGAACTGTTAGAGACAACACCGCAGTAGTTGGTTCACTGGTGCCTTCCTTTGTTATGCCCGCCGTCGTTCCTCTATAGCAAACGTCTTCTATGATGATATAGCCTAGTCAATAATATTGCCTAGAAGAGGAAATCCAAACGTGAAGAGACGAGAAAATGCAAAACAACTAACAAACGCATGGATGCACGATGCTCATGCCCAACGGACGCACATTCGCGTAATTCTCCCGGAGCCCCCGGACTCAGACATACATACCTCTAGGGTCTATCCCTTCATGTCAGGGGTTTGACATCGATAACCATCTCCATCACTCGAAGGTACTTCCTTGTGCATTTTTCAATATCGTGTACCTTGCATACGAAGTTCTCGTCATCATTTCGTTAATTAATTAATTGATTTGCCTATCGTGACCTGTAAAAACCAACGCCTAGAAAAAGAGAAATATAGAACTTCGGTGGTATCAAGATGTGCCTGGCTTTGCTCGTGTGTTCTCAAACTTGAGGGGTTCGAACCCGATTCTCATCATACCATTCAAGCATTACTGCAGCCTGCGGCGCACCATGCACTGCAACTTAGATTTTCTAAAGAAACTTCCGCTCCGTCTTCTGCATCCTTCCGATCCATTGAACACGGGCATTTTCTGGTATGTTAGTTTCTCTGTGAATACCTACCTACCTAAGTGTACCAATGCGCAGCAGTTGGATTCATCTCTAAGCTTGTAGCCCGCAGCCAAACCTTCAACGTCACGGTAGATCATACTTTTGTGTATCACCAATAATCTTCAATTTCCGCCCTGCCTATCGATATCTCCGGCTTCCAATCCCTTCACACAAACCTTCCGAGCCCCAGTATTATCCTAACCATTGAAACACGAAGGAAAAAAACCGAACGTGTGATGGGGAACCCACGAAACTCTGCGTCTGCCACACTAAGGAACTGCAGCAAGGAATGTTCCCGCTCCTCTGCAGCCTTATATCAACGACGACTCCGACTGGACCTCTTCCCGTTGGTCGTCTACAGCTTCCTTTGTTCCTGTCTTTCTCCCACCCCGTCCCCGGCTCAATCGATGATGATCGCGGATTCCGATTCTGCACTTCAGTTGTATCGAATAGATGGGGACAACAAATAAAATGTTATCCTCGTTCCGAAGCAAAAGAAAGCAAAAAGAAAAAATAGCCAAGCTTCTGGGCAGTCCCAAAAGGCTGAAGCGATCCTTAACTGCAAAATCCATTGGTGCTGGCTAGATACACGTAGTTTATTGTTCATGCACGGGCCCTGCAGGCGGCGAGGCTGCGTCACGCAGGATGGTGTGCGTAAATCCGCGTGCGTCTGCAGCGCCCGCTGATCTTGTTTCCTGCGAGGACGCGGGAAAACCATGAAAAAGTCGTGTGGGTTTTTAATAATTGTACAGGGATGGCCCATCCCAGAGCACAATTAGGTGTCCTACCTTACTTTATTTTACACTTCTCGTTGAATTGATTGTCATATCATGAAGAAAATAGAAGTAAAATGGGAATTCTGGTTATCCGGTGGGAAAATCCTCAAGGGGAAATGGGCGATTACCGGTGGTTTTCGTACGGAAAAGACGTACCAGGTATCCATCATGTAGATGATCCCAGATGAACAACGGCAAGAGGTTTCTTTCTCATCGCATATCAAGATCAGCCCACTAGAAGGCGACGGGTTTATCGAGACCTTCAATTTCTGCCATCCCTATCCAGCGATCCTCGAAACCCCATCGTCCAAAATATGCCAAACCCAGTTTCTACAACTCATCGTGTGCGCTCAGCCCACCTTCCCTCTTTTCTCGTTTGATAGATACCGAGAAGGCCAGGAATAATTACAATCTTCAAGTTACAAACCCGTGGATTGGTACCTGAGCTTGCCACGAGATTTTCTCCACCTCGGGCCACCTGCTCGGGAGATGAGTGAAGTATCATATCTCTTGTTCTGCCTCGTAAGGTGGAGGAAGCGGTTTACCGCTGTTGCTACATCATCGATCTTTGATACATTTCAAACCCCACACCCCACCAACCAGGCTGGACTTGCCATTTGGATGAAGACAAGAGGGATGGTCAACGTCAACACACAACTTTTTTTTCTGCTGCTGCTTCCTGCTGTTGCCTGGCTGGGGTTTGTAAATAGCTGCTAGTAGCTAACTTTCTCATCACATCACACAACACCTTTTGTGCAACCGCGGTAAAAGCTGCTTACCAGTCGCGAGCGATGCCGGTACCGCCGCCGTCACTGCCTTCGTGTCCATCATCACTGGTATATTTCTTCCCTTCCACCTTCCATTCCTTCCCTTCCTTCCAGTCATCACGAACGGATGGGATATCCCCATAAAACACCACAACCATCTAAATCTGCAAGTTTTAAGTGTGAAAGATAACCGTTCCAATCGCAATTGTTACACTGTGAGCTTCCAGAAAAAGTTGTGTTTGATGATCCGAAGAACCACACTGCTTCCTTTTTTTTTTCCCTTTGAGTGACATTGGACATTTAGGCCAATCAACGCCCGCCACGTTAATTGCGCACTAGCAGCACTCCCAACCCCACGCATCACGCTCGATATTAAAGGGTGGTTGGTAACCAATCGAAACAAGCCGCGGTTTCTGAAAAGGCATACCACCTCGGACCGGATGATCAGAACCGAACCATCTACCCTTGCCATCAACAACATCAACAAAAACCTGTATCGGGCAAGTCGGGCTAATTGAGTTAACGGGCAAAAAGAGAAGAGAGCATAGATACACAGCTTTAAGGCCGCCAGTTTTTCCAAAAGCCCGCAGTTTTTCCAAAAAGAACGCCTCGAAGATAAATATCATAGTGAAATAGATTATCAATTGAAGACCACACTGTTACCGTATTTGCCTCATTCAAACCGCCAACTTTTATTTCCAACACACAAGGCAGCAACATTAACAAGACTCTATTATTGTTCAGCCGCCGGCAAGCTGCGTTCGCGGCCAAGGTCAGATGAGGGGGGAAAGGCGGCGATTGGGCTGTATCACCGTCAATTGCCGCTTGCAAAAAAAAAGATAAGCCGGTCATATCACAATCAGCGGTTTCCGTGACGAGGCCCTCCTCTTTTTTCAAGGAATCACCATGCTAGGGCATTCAAAACGGTTTGCACCGGTTGTCCATATGTAATGTAGGTATGTGGGAAAGTAACGGCTCCTACGAGAAAAATAGATTTTAAGACAGCAGCAGCAAGCGTCAAGAATGTTCTACAGGTGCAGTTTAGCGATAGTTAGACACACACGCACCTTAGATAACACTCTACGGAACGCTAGGGTTGCACGCCACAACAGTTAGATGGCTATTCAGAGAATTGAAGAGGTAAGTGGTGGTGGTGCCGCCGATACAACATCACCGCCACCCCACCCACACAACATTCCCATCTCTCGATGTTGCATTCCGATGGTATCGTTTCGTTTGCAATTCCTGCGTAGGGGTGTATGTACGGGGGGAGGGCCATCGGATTGCCTCATCGCAAGGTGTAGCTAGCCAGCACTTCCTCGTAAATGTAACGGCTTGAAAAGAAACTCTCGAGAGTAGCTAGCTAGACCTGCCTTGCCCTGCCCTTTCGGTAGATAGGTTTTTCCCTCCGCCCCCCTCGTCCTGGGGGGTGGGTATTCTTTTTCGAATGAACAACACGACTCCCACTTGCCGGAGTACATTCCCAAGGCGGAAGGCGATTCCATCCCTCCAATCTAGCACAAGCGTTGGGGGCAACGAACGGTGAGGGGTACATGACAAAAACTTGATTGTGCTGACATTATATACCCGACACTGCTACAAGGCTAGAACACAGGGAGGGGCCTGCCCCGGATGAAGGAGTTTTGTAGATTGGCGGGCGCGAGGAGAACTTCATCTACCGACGTTTGCATCACCACTCTTTTTTGTTGAAATCGCGCATACCAAAGGAAGGAAAGAGATTGAACAAAATAAAATGTAGCGAGATGAAATTCCAATCATTGAAAGAGAGTATATTATGTTAAAATCTGACTGTGGCCATCCAGCTCAGCAGAGGAAAAATAAACGGAGTCGTGTGGTTACCGTTAGGCAACGTTACACCTCTTTCCACTTATCCACTTTCCCGTATTTTTCAAGTTTCGAATTGGCGCTGGGCTTGACGCTCTTGCAAAAAAACAGATTGTGGTGCTTCGTTTCTCTTTCCCACATCATTAGCAAGGATGCGTGTTTCATGGCGCCATCCATCTCGCAGAAAGATCTCCAATCACAGTTCCGCATGTCCGAACTTGTTTCATCGACCAAATAAATAAAAAATTCTTGTCGATGTCGATAAATTTCGTTTATGCATTTCGGAAAGAAACCACGCGTATCAAACCAAACAAACGGCGCGCCAGGTAGGAGGGGGATGGGTGGATGGATGGATGGATGGATGGATGGATGGATGGATGGGTGGATGGATGGATGGGTGGATGGGTGGATGGATGGATGATGGATGGAGGTTCTGGGCTGCGGTAATGCGTGGAGTACATTTGCATAAGGGTTTCCGAACCAGCCGTCGCGTTCAATCGATATGCATCTAACACAATCGTTGTTGATCGTACATAGCATATGCTGCTGCTTGCTGATGCTGCCGCTGTATATGCCAAACTAATGTATATGCCTTCCTTGCCTTTGCCTTGCCTTGCCTTGCCTTGCCTCGCCTCGCCTCTCGCGTCCCCTTCCCTACCATCATCCGCTCGCGCGCTCGCTCCCTCAGCCCTATGTAAGTATTGTACATATGTGTGCCTGTAGCTGTACATACGCATGGCTCGGGCGTAGAGTACGTCGGTCTGACCGTTCCAGAGCTTCTCTCGCATACATACTTGCGATATAGGAGCGGCGGCGGGTGCGGGTGCATAAGTTCAGCAGTAACTTCTGTAACGGCTGGCTGCGGGGATGTTCGAAGATGGTGGTGGTAGTGGTGGTGGAGGAGATGGTGGTTGGAAGCGAGAGCTGCTGCTGCTGCGATGTGATGCGATGCAAGGAAAGCCATCCATCCGGATGGGATCGCTGCCTGCTGTGCATCCTACATGATGATGTACATATTTGCATTTGCTCGGGGCTTTTCTGGCGGAACGAACGGGGGGTCTGTCTGGGTCTTGGACGGTTGGTTTGACGAGAGACGTCGGTTCGATATGCACATCATACACCATCGAAAACCCCCCACCGCATGTTACGTTGCTGGGCTGCGTTGCTGTCTCAATATCTGCGGAGCCCCTCTCCCCTCGCTAACGCGAAAACGGTAAAGTCAAAACAAACACCTCTCCCTTCTTCTCTGCAGATCAACACGTCTTCCCACGTTTTCCTCTCCATTGCTATGGCACCAACCATTACCACCCCTACCGCCGCCACTGGACAAAAGTCAAAGCTGAAGCCAAAGCGCCAGCAAACCTTTCTCGAGCTCTACAATAGCTCCTCGACCGGCCACCAAGTTAGCAATGGCGTGTCGAAGCCCACCGCATGGCACAAGTCACGTCAGTCAAAGCTGAACCAACAGTTCCGCAACTCGACGCTTCCGCTCTCTATCCTCGCCTCAAAGTCGTCGTCGCGATCTGATATCCCGTCTACAACGACACAGAACACGAGTGTCCCATCCTCCCCCGCTACTCCCATCACCACCCCCTCCACCCCGGCCCCCAAGAAACCCACAAAACCCATCTTCTCCGCCTGCAGTATCTACGTCTCCGGCACGACCGCGCCCCTAATCAGCGACCACACATTAAAGCACCTCCTCGTGCACCATGGCGCACACGTCAGCGCGCACCTCCGTCGCAGCAGTACCACACATGTAATCCTGACTAGAGCAGGGAGGGTTGGGTCGGGGGCCGGAGGAGGCCTTGCGGCAGGGAAGCTACAGAAAGAAATCGACTTACGAAAGGCGAGCACGATAAAGTACGTTAGCGTCCAGTGGGTGTTAGATTCCATTAAGGTGGGGAAGAAACTGCCGGAGAGGCCGTATACCGATGTTGCAGTGGGGAGGAGCGCGGGGCAGGGAACGTTGATGGCGTTTATGGGAAAGGAGAATGTTGATAAATGAGTTTGAGTTGTTGATGATCGCGGGGTATGTATATGGTTGTCACCAACGCGGGGTTCGTTTTTGGCCAGGTAATCAGTTCTCATGATTCTTCTGATGATTGTTTCTATAGGAGGGTTTGGCGTTTATGGATTGGTTTTTATACCCACTGGCAATTACACAGACAGCACTGGGTTAGGATTTTGAATGGACGATAACTTTAAGGGCACGATATGTACATTACAACGCCTTTCAGCCATCACTAGAAGCAAAGAAACAAGAAGGAGAGAAAAATAGCAGGCAATGACATTCCATAAACTGTGACCCCAAAATACCAAAACCAACTTTTGTTCACACTATCGCCATCATATCTACTTTCCCCCCCAGCTCTCCTCCAAATCCACCTTCCCCACACTCATAATCTCCCTCATATCCTCCAGCTCATCGCTGTTCAAACTCAACCCGGCTCCTCCCGCAGAATTTCTATCCTTTTCGGCCGCCGCCAACTTCACAGCCACCCTCTTGAAGTAATCGTTCATGCTTCTCTTCTGGGGGCCCTCCACTGTAGCAATATACTTCTCAAAGATTGCATCTCCCTTCTGTGCTACCTGGAACAAGGCGATGAATGCTTGCTCTGCGGAAAGCTTGACGGGAATCACTATATCGCGGACACAGGAGAAGATCGCGGGTGCCAGGAGGGCAAGATGGGGACGGACAATCTGATGCGATTGGTCAGATAATATCAATGGAGTTCGTTGGAAAATTTACCTCTTCATGAGTACGGCTAAGAGTCCTGATTACAACCAGCGCCAATCGTTTAGTATCCACTGAGCTGCTGACCGGTCCTTTGACTGCCTGAGTTAAAGCCTCGAGGATGCTCTTCACTGTCTCAAAGTTTTTGCTAGTATGTTCCGAAAGTAGGTATTTTCCGGCGGCCAAAGTGCAGTTATCCGAAACAAACGACTAGCCAAGAGTCAATTCAGTCCGTTTTCAATATCCTACGTAACAGTTACTGACCGTCTTATGGCCGATACCGTTAGCAATTATTGCAGCGGTATCATCGGCATATGCAGACCCCTGTAAAACTGTGGGTGATTCGAGCAAGACCGCGTTCAGGCCGAGTACGGATACTTTAGTATAGCCCGGGTTCAAAACACGGCTCCTGGAAGATCTTAGAAAACAAGCACTGAGGTCTTTGAAATCCGCCTACATACTTTACAACCTTTGCTGCTTCATCTTTACTAAGATGCCGCACTAATACACCGAGTAAACGGGCACCGGCGATCGCAGTGAGGTCTTACAAACATCGTCAGTCACTCGGCTTAGGAAGGTCGGGAAATTAGCATGGTTCGTACCATCATCTTCATCCAGATCATTCTCGACAAGCGACAAAATGGCAGCCTTTGATGCACCACCCATATTGCCACCGGCCTTGCTAACGACTTCGTATAGTGCCTTCAACATTGCATCTTTAACTCCAGCATCAGGTGTCTTTGCACCAGTAACCAACTCGGAAATAAGCGGGTCAATTCTAGGCGTCAATGTGATCAATGTACCCAATGCCTTTGCAGCCCTGGTTCGTAGCAATTCACTTGAAGTGTCGGCCAAACTTTTGGCAAACGTTCTTTGCAACTGAGGCAAAAACGGTTTGAGATGCATGGGTATCTTTTGTAGCAACGAGTTGAGGGTAAGCAGAATGGCTGCCTTGACGTCGACACTCCTCTCCGACACCACACGAATGAGTGGACCCGTAATCTGGGTGACAAATGGTCGCAACGAATCACCACTCGAACGATCGATGATATCCGAAATAGCGAGCGCTGATTGAGTGCGTTGCTCTGGAGATCCGTACATCAAGCCTTGCAAGAAGATTGGAAGTATCGCGTTGATTCCCTTGGGTAGCAGGAAACCGGGCAAGTTGGCACCAGGTACACCCACCTGTTGAAGTACTTGTCGGGTAGAAAACACAAGAGACTCCATCTCTTCTTTTCTGAGCTTTTTGGTAAGTTCGTTGAGTGCAGTCCATGCACTCTTCACTACTTCTTTATCTCTGTCGTCGAATGAGATCAAAAGTGCACGAATACAGTCCGGTGTGTAACGGCTGTAGTCCAAATTCGTTTCGGCAAAGAACTTCGCAAAGTGTTGACATGCAACCGCACGCTTGTGATGGTCGTCGTGCTTGACTAGTTTCAGCATCTCACTCGTAATGATGTTCAAGCCATCGAACTCGTCGACAGAAAGAATGACGGCATCAAATGATTCATTAAGATCTTCAAGCAACCCAGGATCCTTGGCAACAACAATAGCATCCATCAGCGCGTTCATTATATGGGGAAGACGTCTATTCAGTGCTGACCCAGCAACACGTGCGAGTGATGCCAGGGCCTTCGCATTGAAACGAGTGATGAGTGGTGCCAATAGAGTTGGGATGAGAACAGGCAGGATGATATTGGACCTCGCTTGTTCCGTAAGAAGAGTAAGGAGTGCTGCTAACGCATTGTCCGCATCTTCGTCAGATTGAAGGAGGTTGAGTAGATAAGGAAGAACTTGGTCGACTGCTCTCTTTCCAATGACTTTCTGAAGGGATTCGAATGCGTCTGCTGCAGCCTCTCTAACATCATCGTTCGAATCTACCAAAGCAGTCCGCACGATGGACACGAGGGTATTCTCGTAATCCTCCAGGGCCTCCGGCGCAGTAGAGGTGACTAATTCCTTGAGAGCAATACATATTCCCTGTTTGGAATCCGGATCCGTAGCCATCTTCAGTCCTTCGTCGAGTGATGGTAGAAGAGTCGACAGTACGCCTTCACCAGCCTTTCTGATCAGCTCTCCAAGCGCTTGGGATGCAATCACTCTCTGTTCTAGATTCGAGCTGGCCAAGCGTCTGATGATAAGCTGAGTCAACGCTGGAACCAACTCCTTAAGCGTTTTCTGACTGGACACCAGTGCTTTCCACACATTAACAGCAGCGAGTCTAACTTGGCCACTAGTGTCACAGCGGCAAATGTAAAGAGCCGAGAGAACCTTGTCCCTCTTCTCCTGGCCAAGGACTTCAAGCAACGAGTTGCTGACTTCACCGCTGGTATCCTGTTCTTCATCGTCCTCATCTGATTTGCCACTAATACCAGTAAGATTGAATAATAAGTCTCCAACCAACTCGACGGATGAAAGACGGATACGGTGGTTAACGTCCGCAAGACCGCGTTCGAGCTCGGGTAACAACAGATCGATCGCTCTGGTTGCAAAGTTCTTAACGAGCAGGCGACCGGCTCGGAGTGAGGTTTCTCGGATGCTCTCAACATCATCAGCAAGACCAGCGAGAATAGGAGGGATGATTCTGTTGAGATATGCGCTGAAGGAGTTTCCGAAACAAGCTGGCAAGAAAATGAACAACGACATGAAGCCCTCGCGAACAGCCGCCTTCGAACTGCTGGCATTCTGAAGAATTGTGGGCAAAGTCTCCTCCAAACGCTGAGTGCCCAATCCAGACAAGACCTCGGAGAGTGCCTGAGCAGAACCCAGCCGATCTGTCGCTCCGGTATCGGATTTGAGAGTGGTCATAAGTCCAGGAATGATATCTGGCAAAGCATCTTCTCCAAGTTTTTCAATTAAAGATCCTAGAGCCTTGGATGCAGTTGCACGGGTAGCCGGAACTGGGTCGACGATGGCCTGCTTCAAACCTCCAACCAAAATTGGAATGTGTACCATGAGGTCTTTTCTCTCCGTAAGATGGGCCAGCGATCCAATGATTCGAGCAGCTTTGCGTTTGGTAGCCGATCTATCGTTCAATCCTCGCTCCAGGATGCGAGCAACCTGAAGATGAATTAATATGTTTATCTCATACTTTCCAGATTAAAAGGAACGTACCAGTGCAAGTGACGGCGAGTCTAAATAATGGACAAATGAAACCTTCAGCAGTTGGTCCAGAGCATCGTCGGTGTATTTAGTGGGATCACTCAAGGCCTTCAGTAGAACACTTGTGAGTGCCTTGATTTCCGGATTGCTGATGACCTCTCCAAATTTTTTCAAACTCCTGTTGGCGGCTGCACGGACCTCCTTGTGTGAGTCGTTGAGGACAGTCGTAAGCGGGGGGATAATATCTGGCAGGCTTATTGCTAATTGATGTGGCGCGAGATATGCCATTGCCCCGAGAGTTTCACAAGCACCCTTTTTGCTTCTCCACGCAGGATCGTCCAAACCCTCCAAGAGATCGGGTAGAATAACCTTAACACCGTACGAGCTAAGACTTGAAAAGCACACCTTTGCCGCATCCGAACATGCCTCCCGAACGTCTATTACTGGATCACCAAAACTCGAGAGCAGCAACGGTAAAATCTGAATGACATACGGCTCGAAAACCCTCCCAAGAATCAACGAGAGAAGTTCGAAGGCAAAGAGAGCCCCTTGCCGAGAACTGGTGTTTTTCTTGTCCTCGATAGCTGCCTTCAAGCTCATAATGATTCTGTAATCCTTCAAAGCAGAGATTCCACAGCCTTTGATAATACCCGCAAGACCGTATGCTGCACCTCGTCTTTCCGCATAGGCTTTGGCGGTTAAGAGTTGGTCTAGCATGTTTTGGACATACCCTGGTGCCTTGTCTCTGGATGCTTTGATCAGTGGGGGCAAGCATTCAGCAACTGCATATTGAACAGTTTCACTGGGTACACTCAATGTTACCAGTAACCTCTCGACGACCTTTCCAATCCTCGCATCTCCAGCACCAAGATGTCCTCCTAATGCTCCGTAGAGAATAATAACGGCCTCATTGATTCTGTCTCGCACCTCGGAACCATCATCAGGTGCTTCGAGGGTTCCTTCGAATATCTGCATAAGTTCCTCAACGTGCGTCGCACCCTTTGCAGTGATGATTACCGTCGCCGCATCGATCATCTCCTCCCTCACTGCACTGTTTCGGTCGGCTAACGCGCTTTCATCGATCAGGAATCGCGAAAACTCGACTAGCTTGTTGTGGTCAAACAGCCCTGCCAATGCCTTGAGTGCCAATGCAACACCACTACGGGCTTCCCAGGGATCCCTCGTGTTCAGCTTCTTGACCATGCCATATTCGTCATATTGCGGGAGTAGTGGCTTTGCCTTTTCACGGTATAAAACGACAAGTGCCTCAACAACTTTGCTCACCATTTCAGGGGATTGTGTGACGGCATCGGATAGAGCTTTTGCGGCGGCGCTGCGTGTCTGCTTATCCTCCATTTCTAAATACGGTATCATTTTGAGGGCAGTATCTTCCTTGGTGTGCAGACCACTTTCTTCCCAGATTGTCCGGGCAATCTCAGCGTTCTCTTCCACGTCGTCATGGCATGCGAGCCATAACTTGTCAGAGAAGTCAAGATCTGTAAGGTCAATCTCTGCGTCAAGTGCTTGCAAGCAAGCTGCCCGAACATTTACTTCAGGGTTGATTGTTCCATTGATCAGTATATCAATCTCTTCGGGAGTTATTGAATCTGCTATGCATCGACATAGATCCAAAAAGCAGTCCTTGATTAGTTTATAAAGAGATGAATACCGCTGCATCGAAAGAATCAAACACTGAAGAACCTCATCCCGAGGCAGCAATCTGCTAGAGCCTGTGATGTGTTAATTACTCTGAGTAATACGGATGAACAGAGCGCATGTATTAGTACTTACAGATCTCAGTATGGAACTGGATGAAATCCAATGCGAGCACAACTTGTTCATCGACTTCATCCTGATCTTTTGCTCCGATGCCCCCTTTGGTCATGGTCAATATTATCATGGGCAAGATATAAAAGAGTGATGTTGTATCAAAAGGGCGTTGCTCGCCGGAAACTCGCAGGCGATACAGGAGACGCATTGCTTGAGCTGTGATTACACTGTGTTAGTACTAGGGACTACGCTAATATGCGGTGGAGCGTTAAATGTACTCCCTAGACTCTCCTCCTGGTACTCTGCAGGTATCTCTTCAACGCCTAAGGATCGCAGTGTAGCAATCCCGATGAATGGCCTCAAGACGCCCAATCTTGCGGATACATGCTCTGAACATGCCTGCACACATATCAGTGATGATTACTGGAACTCGAGCAGAGCAAAACGGACGAGAAATGCTTTGATTCCTTTATCCTGAACTATCATGCCTGCACCAGCCCCCAAAATCCTCAAGAGAGCCTTCACTGCCTTGTACATCCACATTTCCACAGCAGTGGGAGCACCTTCCGCAAGATATTGAATGATGCCCACACCTCGACTGAGCCTCAATTCTATTTCGGCCACCTGGTTTCTAATGATAGCCTCCTTTGCAAGCTGGTCCTCTACCCTTGCCTTCTCGTCGGCTGTTAGTTTGCGCTCAGCGCCTTTCTTCTTAGCAAGCTGTTCCCGAAGTTCTGCCTCCCATTTGAGGGTCTCTGCATCCTTAGATTTCTCCATAACCTTAGGTCCGGATTTTGCGAGCACATCAATGAAGGGTACCCCGGCTGGTGTTCTCCAGATCGAAACTTCTGTTGGACCAATGCCCTTAAGAAGCGCAGGGTCAAGATCGCTCTCAAACAGTTTGACAATTAGAGGAGTAATTATCTCGGGCGAGACGAATGCTAATGTAGCAGCTGACCTTAACGCAGCATCCCGCTTATACTTTGACCTCCCGCTCAAACCGGTATACATTCGGATCTCGTTGATTAGCCTTGTTGCCTTTTCTGTCGACAGCTGACCGGGATCAACTCCTGCTTTCTGGCATAGGCCTATCCAGTCCACCCCGACGAGTTCATGGTGAGATACAACAGTCAAGTTCACCAAAATATTCTTTACGGCTTCCTCTTCAAGAACTGCCCCAGCCTCCAACCCCTCACTGGCAGCTTTGTTAGGCAGAGATATCGCATATATCGCGTTCTTTAGATGTGATGTTCCTGTTTTCGCTGCTGCTGCTGCTGACTCTTTGTCATTACGCTCCACAGATCCCACCCACTGCCATATTCCGCTCAAGACAATTTTGCCGATAGCTTCTGGATGCTTGATATACACAGCAGCAAGAGCAGCACACGCCTCTTTCCGACATTTGGGGCCCACAGATGCTGCAGAAATAAGGTATAGAAAAGCAGAAGCCCATAAATCCGCATGTCTCTTCTCGTAGATCACGTAACCTGCCGTTGCTGCGAGTGCTCGGATTGCCCATCGGTGGTCGTCATCGGTTGAAAGTTTAGAGTAGATCTTAAAGTTGATTAGAAACGAAACTTTGGGAGTAGTACTCAAGCAAATCTCGGCAATATCTGCAGTTTTGACTAATGGGACGATTTTCGGATCATTCCAAAGGGAAACTCGGTCCAAAACAACTGCAACAACGACAAAAGCAGCAACGATAAGACCATTCTGTGCGGGAGGCATTGGGTTTGCCGAAATCTCAGAGAGTGTATCTAAAAGCTTGCCGGCTATGCCTTGACAGAATTGTCGTAGTGCTGGTGAAGGCTCCCCAAGGATGTCCCAAACCATATCTCCGATCTTGATGAACCAGGTTCGTCGCACCGCTGGTCGTTTGTCTGTCAAACCCTTACTTATCGCGTCCGTGACTGATTTTTCAATAGTCATATCGCCTCTGAGACCAGTTGATAAATGATGTACGAAAGTAGATATAATCGCTGCCATTGCTGCCTCATTAGGCTCTTTTGAAACTAACGAAGACAATCCAATAGGCACCAGATTTGACAATGCATTGGATGAAGGTATTGAGTCGAGCATTTGTGCATATAAAACTCTCTGATCTGCGGAGGTAACCTTTCCTGATTTTAGCGGGTTCAGGATTTCAACCGCTATCTTCTCAAGCGTTGCTGCGTCTCGTGATCCAGAGACAGCAACTTTGAAGGCCGATACAGCACCGGTACGGATACTGGGATTGGTGGATTTGAGACATGAAAGAAACTGCTTCAAGAGTTTTTCGAGAAGTGGTCGCGAGAGATCGATATTAGAAGGAAGCGACCGCAGTAAGGGTGACATTAAGTCATTGAGGAGGATTTCGGGAGATCGCAGCAGCCCCTTCTCGAGGGATGGAAGAACTTCACTTTCAAACTCTTCAGCAGTAGCAAAGCTTAAGAAATCCCGAAGAGCATCAGCAACATGGTTTGGTACCAATGTTCGAGATCCAAGGATTTCTCGGGCGTAGAATGCATAGATATCCTTCTTGGAGCGTTCTAGAACTTCTTGAGGTTTCGGGAGTCTGGCACAGACACCGCATATAATGCCCAAGAGCAAGGCATTCTTCTGCGTAGGAGTAGTGCCCTTAGTTGTGAGCTGTCCAACCATAGTCAGGATAATCTTTTCGAAGTCATTGCATTTGTATGTTGCCCTAAGCCCCCGTCGAGTGACTCGTAACGTTTGCTCCTTCATACTGTGCTTTGCCTGCAGCGAACCCAGGCATATATCCAGCAAAGATACCGTTGCTGCCAAAAGGTCTGAGAATTGTGGGCCCGAAACATCGCCCGACACAGCAAGTTGTGGAAATAATTCCGCTGTCCATTCCAACAAAACGAACGCATTTGAGGCGGCAATTCCTGGTTTCTGCGATTCATTCTTGATTGCTGGGATGATCCGCTTTACGAAGGTCTCTGAATACTTCTGGGTCTCGCAAAACGACTGAAAACATTTCCGAACCGCTTTTCGGGACGGTCGGTCGATGTAGTACGGATGACTCGTAAACAGTAATCGCAGAACCGAGCCAATCTGTTCAAGCGGCAGCTCTGGAGCACTGTCAATAAGTCTGCCATGAATTTAGCAAGATGTACGCACCCTCGCGCTTTATGCGATCATTCAACTGATTAAGGCCATTGATCCGAGCGACGGTGGAGCTGCTCGTCAAGGACAAGGTAAAGTTGCCTTCATTTGTGGTTGGGACACTGGCGTCTGTATCGGCAGCCATCATTGAATGCCGGCCCCCGGCAGGTTTGAAGCCGTCGGAATCGTGTAAGAGTATCAGAATTGAAAGTGTAGTGTTGATGAAATAAAGTTGTAGCTTTGTGTTCGCTATATGTGGGGCAGCGCAGCAATGAATGGAGTTTTCGAGCGGCTCTGCTGTTGAACGCAATCACCCCGCTTTTGATCTTAGGAATACCAGATCAAGATCTAGAATATATATATGAAGATACAACGTTAGAAACTGATATCGGCAAGCTTTATATTTGAACTTAGGATAATCTTCTGGTTCTATCGCTTTAAATGGGCTCAATATGGCATCCTGCGTGCGGTCTGATTTGCTCCCCAAAGCCAATGGTTTCCTTATGCGTAAACGCGGAAACAGAACCCCCAGTCTGTTATGTAGCTTAAATACGGCGTTGCAAAAATGTACCTAGCTAATAGACAAGCACCCCCGAGAATTCGCACTGATATCGGAGTTGATGGCTGTTTGCGATGAAATTTGAGATGGAAAGTTGAAATCGAGTGATTGTTGTGACCCATTCGTCGCGTCTCCTGAGTCCAATGACGCACTAGTGGCTTTGTTTGGACGCGTCTTCTCCTGTCATTACCACCACCACCACCATCATCACCACCGTTAAATATTAACAACTACAACTCTTTCCAATCCCAGCCAATTGCCTAATTCAAACATAATGCCGCCCAAAAAAAAGCGCGCCTCGCCCAAGTATGCCGAAGACGACTTCATCGCTAACGATGACTCCGAACCTGAAAGCAAACGTCCCAAAACGAAAGCAACGCAAGGGGAAACTAGAAAGAAGTTCAAAGATGATGAGGGAAACCCCTACTGGGAGGTATGTTTTATCTACTTCTGAAGCGGATCACTTCTCATCTTGTATTGCTGCTAACATACTTTGATTACGGCAGCTTGGTGGACGTCTCCGTCGAGTAACAGTGAGCAAGTTTAAAGGCAAAACGTTCATCAACATTCGCGAGCACTACGAAAAGGACGGGAAAGTTTTGCCTGGAAAAAAGGTATGGTATATAGTACGTTTAGTTGTCACTTACCGACTCACAATCTTAGGGAATCTCTCTCAACGTAGAGCAGTTTGACGCTCTTGTATCGGTGCTCCCTCAGATCGAAGCCAGCCTCGCGGATGAAGACATTGAGCTTACTAGACCGGTGTACATTGATCCCCCGGGGACGAAGGCGAAGAGCCGCGGAAAAGGCGCGAAAAAGAATGACAAGGACAAAAACAACGAGGAAGAGGATGAACGGCCCAAAAAGAAGGCCAAGAAGGTCAAGGCAGAATCTAGCGACGAAGAGTAATGCTGGTATCAATCTATTTTACAGCTATTTTCTTTTGGGTTTCAAATATATGTATTTCTACTTAACGGAGTGCTAGCGAATTTGAATTAGCTACAAGCAAACTAGTTCCTTCGTCACGATTCCGAGACTTTCTTTATGTTTCAGTTTCTATACATTTCGTTAAGGGTGTCTCCGTACTCTATCCCCTCAACTTTGCGCCAAACGAGCATAATAACACGAGTTTTGACGTCTAGGCCTACTAAACTCTCCCTCACTACCCAACGACATTACCTTCCACTTCTCGCGCTTCAGGCACTTTATTCCAGCTTGATCTTTAACTAATACATGAGATGGGATTACTAATAACGAGCGCAGCCGACAGATATAGCAATCGCTCACTCAATCGGACGCAACGGGCCACTCCTTCGACCAGATAGCCCTTCAGTTCTATCCGGCAGAATCATTCTCAAAGATGGGGCTACCCACGTCAGTTTCTATTCCATCGTGGGGATCATGACTATCTTTCGGCTCATATCTGTATTCATGACGAAGACAAGATATATTACACCCCTCGAATTAGATGAGTGCTGCATTTTTTCAGACTGTGGGTTATTCTACAACTGCATGATTGCACACCTGCCGAGTCCTCATTTGCCTTCTCAGTCAACTGCGAAACTGTCTTGGTCCACACCGTCGCTCGACAGTGATTTGATGCTGTTCGTGCTCGAGACACCATAACAGGATGTTAGGTAGCAATTCATATGAAATTTGAAGTAGCTTACGTTCCCCCACTCGCATATGGAGACTACTTGAATGCCAAAAATTGCGGGAGTTGGATCTCGGTTCCATTAAAAGAAGGAAAAGGGTGCCTTAATTCTATCCAGAATGAATATCAGTCCATGTATGGCTATTTCGACCTTTGTTTATATAACCCCAGATGTGAGTTTTTCCAAGCAGCCAAGATGTCAATTGCTGATTATTCAAACCAGGACGAGTGCGAGGTTGTAGGTTTAACAGTGACAAATATTCTAAGACCTCATCATGACCAGAACTTTATCGGAACGCACACCACTCCATCAATTAGGTGCAGAGGTGATACCGTGCTTACAAACATGCGCACGCAGGTGAGCTTGTTTAGGAGATCAACCTCACTAGCAACAGGCTCGATTGGTACCATCACCGACGGCCCCAAAGCGAGGGAGAGAAAGAGGTTTGAGCTGTTTAATCGTCTTGTGGATCATGAGTATGAATGTGAAGTGGGTAGGGCACTTCCTTTCTGTGTTTATGGGTGTGGCATTTCTTATCGTGTGCGCAGTCTGTATAGGTGGCGTTATCGAACAACGGCGCACAGGTGCGATAGGGCATGGTAAACCGCTCTCCACAAACTTTCCAAGCGTAACTTAGCATCACTTTGCGGTTTGTGTTTCGGCCGCACGATGCAATATTGGAGCCTCTTTGGGTTAGTAGTATCTGCGAGTTCGTTGTGTCTTGGAAGTTCAGCAAAGATCGGAAGCAACTCTCGGACTTTTCGTGTCGTACGATAGGCAAGACTTCATGCGGCGGCTGTGACTGGTTAAGGCTATTGTTAAGGCTATCAGTCTCTGCATATCTGATATCAATGTCTCGGCGTATGTAGTGATGTCACATTCAACACCACCTCCAGCAGATATCTGCTATTCCGCTTGTTACATCGAGAGAAGTTCGCACTGTTTTGCACGGTGTATCTGGTATATTCCTGGCGAGTTGCAGACTCTCACAGACTCTCACTTCGTATATATATGTCGCTGGCCCAAGGCAGGCAGTGCTCGGTTGGCTAAGTTTGTTCGTGTAGCACAAGGATACATACATGCACGCCAGTTGTTCTATTCATGGCCTGAGTGAGAACCAGCCTCCAACAACCCGCTTAGGTACCTACTACATGGTGGCCAACGTTACCAGTCCATTTCTAGTCCCATTCACCGTACATATGCTATGCGCGCGTGGGTTTGTTGTATGCATCATAGGCTCCGCCATGAGCTGAATCGTACAAAATCCTGGGCACCCCCCAGAAAAGTTGACATTGCCTTCTCATAAGATTTGCGTCTTCAGCTATGCGGTTACACACTACGATGACTTTTGCCGGATTCCTCACTCTGGTCATTTTCGCAATGATTCACATTGGAGCAGTAACAGCGAGAGAGTGTCCTAACCCCGCCGGTATGCTGTGCCAGGATAATAGCGGAGGTAATTCTGGGAAGCGAGATCTACCGCGACAGTTTTTCAAGCGACAATCCGATTCGGGGTGTGAGGTCTGCGATAATGGTTTAGTTTGTTGGATTAATACCAATGGATCCTCCTCGTGCACGTCCTATCGAACAACCATAACAGAAACTGTGACAGCAACGAGCAGACCAACAACATTCGCGATCACAAGTACCTACTGGAGAACGATAACCACATGGTCGACTGTTACGGATGAAGCAGCGACGATACCAACACAAACAAAGACACCCCAAGATGCGCCTGTTATAAAACGGCAAGCTGGATCGACTGATTGGAAAAGCACTGTGACAACTACAGTGACAAGGACGAGAATAGTACCTGTCACAGGAGCTGCTGTAGAGGTAACAGCAGTGACAACGATATGGCACACGACAACATCTCTGCTGAGCCCGTCGCTAGGTGCAGCTCTCGCGGAACCAGTGTCCTCATCTCCTCCCGTCGGCGCGATTGTGGGAGGAATCGTTGGCAGCGTTATCGCGCTCGGTATCATCATGGCCGTTGGGCTTGTGATTTTCCGTAGGAGGCAACGGGCGCGGGGAAATGGTGGGCAAAATGAAAAGGTGATTGCTATGCCAGTGTCAGACGATGATTCGGAGACCAATATGCGAGCATGGAACCCTTCCCGTGGTGGTGGTGCTCCTCCTCTTAGACCAAGTACGTGCATACAATCTTTGAGATCAAACTTCCTGAAGGCTAACATTGAACACCCAGGAATCTCAATCCCTGAGACTGCAATTGCAGTTCCAATACCACCCCCGACATCTCCTACGCTTCAAGTATTCTCCCCCCTCTCAACGCACCACCACCGAGACTCTCACGCTCCGTCGGAAAACGTCTTCTCTCCGCTGTCGACACACCACCACGGCGACGACATAACCTCCCCTGCGAACGATCACGATCATAGTGCACACTCCTCCGTAACCTTCACTGGACCCCCGCGGCTCTCACTGGACCTCGGATCCCCGGTCAGCCCAGTTGATAAGCGGGATGGACCATTTGATTTCAGCTCGTTGCATTCATGGACTGCGAGCACGACACACACGATTCCTAGGAAACCAGTGCCTCGTCGAGAGTAGACATGATGGGGTGAGGTGAAGTGGGGTGGGGTAGGGGTTGAGTGAGGTAGGGATTGGTGGGCGGTTGCAGATATGTGGGAGGGCGTCACGGCGTTTACATGTTGGGTATTTTTTTTTGCAATTTCTCGCGAATTCGGTATATAGGGTGATTTCTAAAACGATTTAGCATAGTATCATGTATTTACGATGGGATGATAATTGACAATTAGTGATTGTGGGCGGGATATAAAACTGAGTAACGTCCGAATTGGGGTTTGAATTGGGCTCACTGCGTTTGGCCATAGCCAAAACCCTAACCCTGCCTTAAGCGCCCTCGCTAACCCTGTTTTTACGGGGTTAGGGCTCTTCTGCGACCCAATATTTGAGAACCCCTGGTGAGTATCAGTGCACGAAAGATATATTTTTGAAGCAAATGAACCAACCACACTATCACAATAGTGACTGTATGAATTTCTCCCTGCTACCGGGGAATATTTCAATATTGTTCAACTTCTCAATCAAAGCCTCGGTTTCCCCACCGCCCCGCATAAATCGTGTTACCATCACCCCAACCACCCCTTTTTCATAACCACCATTACCATAACCATAACCATCTACCAACCTTCCGCAGAAGTGGTGGATTATGTCTAGGTATGAGAGGGCTGGGGAACGAGGTGAGATTGAAGAGAGTGGATCCATATCTTGTGCATGCCCGATCGTTGGTGTTGGGCGGCTATCGACCCGTCTCACCAAATGAGGTTGACCCCGAGTGACACCTCAGATAGGTACCGTATTATCCCTGTAATAGGGCACGCACGGCCCGAGGTGTCAACGTTTGTGGTATGTGATTGGTTTTCGAAATAAGCTTTTCCTGAGGGTTTTGATCGGACGGGACGTTTGTATGGCTATGGGAAAACTCATTGAACGGACGTCAATATCACCGCCCAATAGAAATGTACTTTGACGATGGCACAACTGCTTTATTACTGGGGGGACAATACGGGTATCCTGGAAATAGCGGCAACTGTTTGATAGGACGATATATATAAGGCTTCCAGATCCGGCGGATTGAATCATCTTAAGGTGTACTGGAAGTCAAGAATAGAGGAAGTCCCAACTAGCTGATAAATACACCTAGTGTTGGGAAAAAAACCCGGTGGGCGTGAACGAGGGACGAATCCAGTTTCACCACGGCGTCCAGGAAGGACACGATATCACGGCATCTAAGTACGTCACCCGGTAGTTGGTTCTCCACTGTTCAGATCGAGTTTGGCCAAGGAATGGAATGGCCGATTAGGTGATCAGTTTCTTTTCCTGGGTAATTCGAGGGATCGACCCCAGTGCTCGAGCGCCATGAAAACATCCGGAACCCACGACTTCCGGTTGAGGATATTCGTGTCCAGTACTCAACAAGAGGCTGTGGAAAGAGTGGACCAGATCAATTCACGGTATTCGTTTCATTACTACTAAGTAAAAGTAAGTATAAGAAACAAAAACGCAGAGCGGAGAGCATAAAACAGACCAACAGACAAGACAGACATACAGACGCACGACGAGGAGAGGAGGATCTATAATATATGTATGTACTTCCACTCACTCGGTGAAAAACTAAGAAAATAACCGCACTCTCTCATACATATAAAAACGAAAGAGGGAAATATAAAACAATACAACAGAAAATAGGTATAAACACAGCATCAATAATACCCTCCCTTTCATACTCATAATTTTTCATTCCGTTCGTTTTCGGGTCATTCCGTGAATTATAATAAAAAGTAAAGAAACTATTACTACCGCCTCATCCTCCCCATCTCCAACTTCCAAGTCCAAAACAGTGCTAGTAAGGGCATCTTCTATCTAATGTCGATGCCCAAGAGGCCAAGTTTAAGTTGAGTAGCTACTATCAGCCACTGGATGCTCTACTCCACATCCTTTCCTTCAAAGACAACGCTCTCAGCAACACTTGCAGGCGGGGTCACACTGTTGTCCTCTTTGTTACGGTTGAACCATCCCATCCTGATAAGCACATCAGTACTGACTCGAATCCGGTCGTTTCGAATCCACGCCGCAGCTGTTGTAGAGGGATGGACATACCAGCTCTGCCGCTTGCTCGATCGTTTCGACTCCGTCTTTGCTTCGTCTGTATATTGATCCATGTAATCTCCTGAGATCTTACGGCCACCTAGTGGCGGACTCATCATCCCGTTACTGACGTTCTTCTGAACAAGCGTAAGTGGTCTGAGCTTATTGCCTGCAATTGGGCCAATGGGTGTGGACGGGTGAGGAGGAGACGACACTGAGGAGTTGTCAGTATCTGAAACGCCCGAATCGACAGATGCGCTGCTGTCTCTTGGTCTAGAGCGAGTGTAGTCGCCGGTAACTCCTCCGTATAAGGTGCTCGCTCGCGGTGTAATCATCCCTTCGCCACGATAGATGTTATTAACAACCGAGCTACCTGAATGTCTAGCATGTCCGCTATCAGACTGGGAACGTTTATGCCCACCTGTCGGACCTCGCATGGACTGCGACCTCTGAAGAGTCCCCCCATTCATGTTTTCAGGTCTAAATGGAGGCGGTGCCTTGCGCATAGCGAGAGACTTCGTTCTTTGCAGGATGCCCGTCGGCTCTTCTTCGACTGGTTTGGCTGGTAGGGGCTTTTCTACATCGGCTCCGCCGAGAGGTGCTGTCTTGTCCAGAATTGCTTCTGAGTCTTTGTGCTGGAGGATACGCTCGATGATACCACTGATGTATAGCGACATGGCTTTGTTCTGTTCTTTAAGCGATTTGAGTTCACTTTCAAGTTTCTTGATATGTAGGGCATCTTCATCAATGTCAACTTCACCAGCTCCACCAAGCTCTTCGGCGAGGTTCAATCCCAGCATAGAGTTCCTCGGCGATCCTGGGACTTTCTTCAACCCGTTCGACTCTGGTTCAGGGTCGGAATCCGAGAAGGCATTTGACAGGTAGTCGCCCCTGGGGAAATCCCCATTGAGGGCTGCAGAAGACAACAGCAATTGGAAGCTCTCATTATCTTCCATAAGACGAGCATTAGTCATACGGACCTCCAAAAGCTGTTGTTCGAGTTGCTGCAATTTGGTTCCCCCAAGGTGATCGGCCTCTGCCAGCCGGATTTGAGCTTCTGCAAGCTCAAGCCGTAGGGACTCAATAAACTTGTCCTTTTGAAGGAGCAAGCTATTCTGCGGAACCGGCGAATGTGACGAGGGCGCAAAGGTGATTGATTCATCGACGTTGGTGTTGTTGCTGGAATCAAATGCTAGTTGCGCAAGTCAGTAATGACGTAAACTCTATTCCCCCAGTTCTGTGCACGAACAATTCTGTCTCTCTCTCTCTGGCGTGGGTTGCCGCTGTGATAGCGTGTCCTTGAGCCGTTGAATGACGATATTGAGTTCTTCCTCTCGGTCTAATAGCTCCTCCTTTTCCTGTTGTGCTGCAATCCTCTGTCCCAATTGTCAGCCAACTCAACAAATCGCGATGACGCAGTAGCTGACCTCTGCTTCGTAAATGTTCTCCTGATCTCTCTTGCTCCGGGTCAAGTCCTTGATCTGCATCTCCAAGTTGTCGATAGTCTCGTCCTTGGAATGTGAATGATCCTCAATCCGGACATAATCTGCCTGAGCTTCATCCAGTCTCATCTGCAGCGCCTTGATCTGTTTAGCGTACTCCTCGGCGGCAGCTTCAGCTGCAGACTCGCTCTTCGCCAAGCGACTCCGGATGTCGTCCAGTATCGCAGCATTCTCAACCTCCGTCTCGTCACTCGAAAGGGGTCTGGTCTTTACTGCTGACCGTGCACTCAAGGGTGATCCCGAGATGCTGCCAGTTGGCCGATGCCCACCTTCGCGAATCGTGTTGCGTCGTGCGATGCCACTGGTCGGGATTGATGATGGAGCAACTGGAGCAGGAGATTGACGACCAGGGCTCGCCAATCCCGGAGGCTGTGAACGTCGATTAACGTTACTGGTAAGCGGGGGCTTTCGCGTCGTCGTCGATGACATTTTGACTCGCAGTTGACTTGATCACGAAGAGGACTGATCTGGTACTGAATTGATGGGTACAGCGACTCTGGAGTTGTCAAAGAAAGGGGCAGCAACAGTACTCGACAACGGATTGACCGAAGTAGCAACAGCAGCAACCGGGAGGTGGGGAAGAGAGGAGTACGGTAAGAAAGATAGAACGGAGAGGAGAAACACAAGATGGAGACAACACAGCCAACCGTGGGAATTGGATGGGGTGTAAGTCGGCAGGTGGTTGGATGCCTTTGGTGTCGTTTCTGAAGGTCACTCGGAACAATAATGTACGCCAACCACACGCTCAGTAAGTGCCAGGGGTCTGCTGCAACGCCTATGTACTCGCGACTGGAGGGTTTGGAACAACACAGCATGCACTTTTTGGGATGTCGATGTATCAGGAACTTGGTACTTTCCATCACTATGGCCGGCCGTGGTGATTGTAGAGTTCTCTTTGACACCGCTATGTAACGATGATATTACCTAGGAATATTTCCGCTGTGTTCTTTACAGGTAACTGCCGGAATAATGTTAATCTGTTTGCGGTCCACTAATATACACAGAGTGGTTCCTACGGCACGAATGGACAAACCAAAACAAAACGACAGGCTGAGGATACTTCAACGACGAAGGCACGGTGATACAAATACGACCACGACCCGAGTCACGGAAAGGACACGGTGTTGCAGGTATCCAGAGAGCCAGATGAACCGACAAAAAACAGCAAAGAGCAAGAGAGCGCCAGGACCATCAATCATCCAGGAACAAACTAGTTTACTCTAACCGAAACCTGAACCATGGTAGTCCATGCCACTTTCCAGCACCCCATCTCTTGACATCTCCTTTCGGCCTTCCCTGTCGCTCGTTGCTGTTTAGCAACTTTCCATCAACAAAACAATAACGCGTATCCTATCCCTTACCTCTTCCAGCCAATCCACATCAGATCGCATTTACGCCCTCCCAATTCATCGACCATTGATTTCCATGTTCCTTAACACCGCTGCAGCTGTGCCGTAGCCAATTATATCGCCACGTCTGGACAGATCAGGCCTCATCCACAGTTCCCTACAATCCCAATTGCCTTCGCCTCTCCCAGAGCAGCCCGCTGGCTGTTCTACCGGTTCTTCAAATCTACAATATGTATAGCTCTTATCTTTCTCCCAGAGCTCGCGATTACACTCTTGAGTGCCCCTGCTGCTCTCAGTACTTCTGCATTTCCAAAACAACCGGATTCTTCAAGGTATATACACTAATTTTCAGCACGGGACGGGACGGGGCAAGATCTGAGCAAAGCCCAGTGTAGGTTTCCTGGTCCCGCGGACCCCGGATTTGAAGATAGTTTTGCACATCCCCTACTTCCCCATCACCCCTCACAGGTATCCGGCAAACCGGGTTTAATCTTTATAATTATAGTGGGTGACGGGAAAATGTTTCTCTAGATGAGCTGCTCAAGCAGCGTTCTGGCCAAGGCATGTAGTGCCTAGCCGAAGGCGAAGGAGGTCTCTGGGAGAGATCAACGAATAGGAGAACTCGCGTGATTTCTTCGACCCTCACATCTAGTCCTCAGATACCTAGGTAGTGTTGGGCGGCTTGAAACCTTACAACGACAAACTCTAAATCAAAAGCAATGAATAGCAAAAAGGAATGGACCAGCGCAGATTCGGACTGCGACCTCTAAGATATACTCTGGATAATATATTGTGTGCGTGCAAGTCATTATACCACAGTTCTACCCTAAATGATATTTAGATTCCAACCGTGGCTCCATTGGGAGATTCTATGATTGAAGCACCTTTGCACGTAATGACACTACTGCTCAAAAATTCGGATAGACCTACCAAGAAGCTGCGCTTATTCTCAGAGGTTTGTCGCAAGCTCGGTATCTGCTGGCCGAAAATGCAGACGAGCAAAACGGAGTACAGTAAAGTACATGCTTAGGGGTGATTATTGTGATCGAGGAGCTGAATTTCAGTTGTCATGCAAGGGATCCCTGTAACTATGCACCACCTCAACCTCCACCGCGGTTGAGACCTTCCATCCCCATCCTTCGTAGAACACTAGCTGGATCCTAAGAAGACTGCACCACTAGAATGTTTGTAGGACTATGCGGAGGCATGTAACTTGCCGAACTCTTACCGAGAGAAATTAGAGCTAACAATTGTTCTGCAGGTCTGTGTGCGGGGAAGAGATCAGTTGCCAGTTTCCTCGTCGATGTTTTCGACTTCAAAGAAATAGTCTTGGCGGCTCCTTCATCTGTCAATGTTATAACTGAGGTTCCCTCCGATGATACAAGTACATCTGAGGATGAGAACAGGGTCGAGATTATATTTGAGGAAGAACCTAATAACAATGTTATCAAGTTCGAAGATGTGACTCAATTGATAGCTTATGTCACCCCACGATGGAGAGAACATTTTGTTCTCACTGATATTCGGGAGAAACAAGTCCTAGACGAGCTGTCAACGCGGCCATTTTTCATCTTGATCAGTGTAGATGCACCAGTCACTATTCGCTGGAAACGGTATATGGAAAGGTGAGTTAAACTTCTGCAAGGGGAAGCCGCGCATGTTTGCTAAAGTATCCTAGGCGACAGGCGCAAAATAAGCCTCCACAGTCTCTAGAAGAATTCCTGTATGCCTCCGACCGGCAGATGTACGACCCGGTCTCTGGGATAGCTCGCATCACTGACCGTGCTACCATTAAATTGATCAACCCGGACACAACCCTGGCTGCCCTTCACCGAAAACTTGTCTCCCTTAACATCACGGATCCCGAGAGGCTACGACCTGGATGGGATGCATATTTCATGCAACTTGCGTCTCTGGCCGCTAAGAGATGCAATTGTATGAAGCGACGAGTTGGCTGTGTTCTGGTGCGAGAGAAGCGAGTAATGGCGACTGGGTACAATGGTACTCCTCGGGGGCTGAAGAATTGCAACGAGGGAGGTTGTGGCAGATGTAACAGTGGGTCCGTGGGTGGTACTGGGTTGGCAACTTGTTTGTGTCTCCACGCAGAGGAGAATGCACTGTTAGAAGCCGGAAGGGAGAGAGTTGGAACTGGAGCGATCTTATACTGCGACACGTAGGTTCTTCCGGGTCAAACTCGACTGCCTGCTTACCATCTTCCTTTAGATGTCCCTGCCTCACATGTAGTATCAAAATTGCCCAGATCGGGATATCTGAAGTGGTTTATAGCCAGGGATACAGTATGGACGATCAGGTTAGCACCACGGCTTTATGGTTCTGTTCTTTGCTGACAACAATGATAGACTGCAGCAGTCCTCAAAAAAGCTGGTGTTAAGCTCAGGCAATACCTACCGGTATGTATAACTTACTTATGGTCCTGAGTATGGATACTAACTGTCAGAAGCCAAAAGACGGACTTGTGGAGTGAACCCATATATGGAGACTGAACGTGGCTCAGGTGCTGTTATTTGCGTTAAGTGGAAACCAATACCATTAAATTGGCAAATATTCTAAAAGCAATTTGCCTGATTAAACGTGATCTTAAACAAGTCAACTTGCACCTATATTAACATATTGTGTCACTCGGCAAACCCCCCACAGTACTGCACCCATTCAGTCGCCCGCATCAATGGCTTGCTTTCCGCATTTCGAGGTCAGGTGGACATCTCACGAGTTGCATGCTGCGTCGTAATTAAATACTTTATACAATGCTAGGCGCATGCTACGGATTGTGGGGTACGTCGTGTGGGGGCTCTATTGTACTCGATTCTTCAACAAAGATGAACTAACCTCATCGACTTTGCGTCCCTGATGGGCCTAGTGCTTAAATTCTTGATTGATGTTCTCACTGAGGCTCATTCTGGGAATTCCGTCATGGAGATGAGGAATTGAGTCAGTGCGGCTCAAAATTTCTCTATCTTACGAGCTTGGCACTCTTTGTGAGGGGTTTATTTAGCCCAACCACTGCCAGAGTCACAGTACGTCAAATCGCACACCACTACCGGCAAGATGCCCAAGGTTTACCTCCTCGACACCGTATCGTGAGTATATCCTTCAATTGACGTTCTGTGGCTTTGTGGCGGACACTAACAACAATGCTTTCATCCTTTCAGTGGCAACATACGGTCACTAGTCAATGCCATCGAGAGAGTTGGATACGAGGTGGAATGGATCCAGAAGCCTTCCGATTTAGAAGATGCTGAGGTACTTGCACATACACCCCGCTTTGCAATTCGACTCTGAGAGTTGCAATTCCAGCGCGTTATCTTCCCCGGTGTCGGCCACTTTGGTCATTGCATGTCTGCCCTCTCAAAAGCTGGATACGTCGAGCCTTTGAAACAATTCATCGGCAGTGGAAAGCCATTCATGGGAATTTGCGTTGGAATGCAGGCGCTTTTTGATGGCTCCGAGGAAAGCCCAGAGGCAGGTCTCGGTGTCGTGCCCGGAAAGCTGAAGCTTTTTAACAACGAGACTAAGGCGGTCCCTCACATTGGTTGGAACAATGCCGCGACTAGAACTTTTACGGATAACTCGTTGTATGGACTACGACCGCACAGCAAGTACTATTACGTTCACTCGTATGCGAGGATTGTCGCCGATGCAAAGGAGCTCGAGGGATGGGATCTGGCTACTGCAAAATATGGAGAGGAGGAGTTTGTGGGCGCCATTTCGAAGGGGAATATCTTTGCGACGCAGTTCCACCCAGAGAAAAGTGGAAAGGCAGGTCTTAGGGTCCTTAAAGCTTTTCTGACCCACGAGCGACTTTCGCCACTGTCCAGTATGGCGACCAAGATTGAGGAGCAGGCTGGATTCGGTGGACTTACTCGGAGAGTTATTGCGTGCCTCGATGTCCGGACCAATGACCAGGGTGACTTAGTGGTGACAAAGGGTGATCAGTATGATGTTCGCGAGAAGGCTGCTGGTGGAGGGGTGAGGAACTTGGGCAAGCCGGTAGAGATGGCAAAGAAATACTACGAGAGTGGGGCGGACGAAGTTACCTTCCTGAACATCACCAGCTTCCGAAATTGCCCGGTGCGTGATGTACCAATGCTGGAGGTTCTTCGGAAAACGAGCGAGACGGTTTTCGTACCATTGACAATTGGTGGTGGAATCCGAGACGTGGTTGATACCGATGGGACGACAGTCAGCGCGTTGGAAGTGGCAACTATGTACTTCAAGAGCGGGGCGGACAAGGTCTCGATCGGAAGCGACGCAGTAACTGCGGCTGAGGAGTATTACCAACGCGGAAAAACACTCTCAGGTACAACAGCTATCGAACAAATATCCAAGGCATACGGAAACCAGGCGGTTGTAGTGTCGGTAGACCCCCGACGGGTATACGTCTCATCGCCCGATTCCAGCTCGCGAAATACGATAAAAACGGCATTCCCAGGTCCGAATGGGGAGGAGTATTGCTGGTACCAGTGCACCATTAAGGGTGGAAGAGAAGGGCGAGACTTGGATGTCCAGCAGCTCGTTCAAGCTGTTGAGGCCATGGGTGCTGGCGAGATTTTGCTCAATTGTATTGACAAAGATGGAACAAACTCTGGGTTCGACCTGGAGCTCATTCAGACGGTCAAGAATGTGATCAAGATACCGGTTATTGCCAGCAGCGGAGCCGGAAACCCCGCCCACTTTCAGGAGGTATTTGAGAAGACGACGACGGACGCTGCTCTAGGAGCTGGGATGGTAAACTCTACTTGATCTTACCAAAGGCGTGTTGTACTGATGCTATATAGTTTCACCGTGGAGAGTATACGGTACGGGAAGTCAAGGAGTATCTGGCTGAGAAAGGGTTATTGGTGCGGAATGAAGATGTAGAACTTGAAGTATAGACTGGATGGTGGGAATAGTGAGAGCGAGACGTCGATACCCCGCAGGTAGACGTTTTTTCGTTGTTCAATGTTGTCCTATATCTGTGTAACCGTCGCTGTTCTTGCGCTCGAAATCTAGCCGTTCTTTCAGCCCCCGGCAACCAGCTTGCGAGCAACGAGAAAATCTGAGAACGAGAGCACGCTTCTGACGTATGCCAAATTTCTTATCCTTGTCATCCCGATTCAGCCGCACTTTGCGCGCTCGGAACCCTGGTTGAAGTCCCACACTTTTCACCCGATTGCTTTCTATGATTTCTGGATGTACGCATTAACCTTGTGAGAGGAAGCAACGAGCCTAAATACATGCTATGGCATCCAGCGCCACATACGGTTCGATCGTTGGATCAAATGACAGCAAACGGCAGTCGCGTTTGGGTCGCAGGATGGTATTTTTATACATTAGAACACCAGTCGTCGATGTACTCACATGATTATAGGATCGTAGGGGATCTGTTATTCTTCCAAAGACGGGCGCACGCGTTAGCGGTCGAAACTATACGTTGACACCAGAGTAAACGCCTACCATATCCACCCGAAACCGGTTCTAAAGTTTTTCAGGCTTCTTGCGGGTTCAGCGTCTGACTCTACTCCTTTACTCGGTCACGTAGCTACGCAAAGCTCGGGAAGCTCGGGGAGCTCGAATGGAAGTGTCCAAAAGATACAGTCATGGTTTACGAGGTGTTGGGGGGTTGCTACGAGCAAGAAAGGGAAGATGGTGTTGAAATGTTCTCTGGCTTACTTTATTGGGAGTTTAGCAACGTGTGCCGCCCCGGAGGTTCTATTGGAACTAAACGCTGAAGAATGTGCAGATTTGTTACACCCGTTTCGAATTTGCTCGGGCATTATGATGGAAAACATTTTGTTGCTACTTTCTGCACTTACTTTCACCCTGGTATTCGAAGAATTCCTCGCGTCCGCCATTCTCATGATTGACGTCCCGTAGCCAGGTCCGGAGGGAGTATGTATCAAGCGACAATCTATGCCTTAATTGCATTTGTGTACAGCGCGCTGGTATCTATCGGAAGGTAGGGTTCAGTTATGGATAGCTCCGTGTCATCCAGATTTTGATTGTGGTTATAGTATGGGTCTGACAATTTTATTTGCCAACATGGACCTTATAGAGCTAGGTATGTTTCATCCAGTACACTCATCAATCTGAAGTAGCTGATTTGTAGGCCATGCATTGGTTCTCGTAATATTTTGCGCCGGCGGTTTGGGGTTCATCGGGTACATTAAACACACGCGGGCTCACCCCACCGTCAGTGTTGCGTGTTCCATGGCGTCCCTTGCAATCATAACCATTTTGACTAAAGAAGGTTTATTACTCGATTCGTCACTCGAGGCCCTGATACTGACGTGTCGAACGAAGGATCTGTTCAACGTGCAGAATTCAAACTTGGGAAGATAGGCCAGGTTTCGATCATGGTCTTGATGTCCATTGCCATATCCAACTTCCTGGCATTTACTCTGTGGCCGTCGTCTGCTATAGATGACCTTCGACGGCTTATGGTGGAGTGTTTTGACGCGTTCTCTGAATCCTTGAGTGGTATCACGCACAGCTTCTTACGAGGCTCATATGATGATATCGATTCTACGAAATACGCATTCATCGAGGCCAGCCATCGGACGGTATTCAGCTCTTTGTTGAAATATCTTAGGGAGGCAAAACTCGAGCATTATGTTCGAGGCACAGAGAAACAGCATCGTCAGGAAACGCTTCTCGTCGAGAGTATGCAGCGCCTTGCTCAAAATATTGGTGGTCTCCGTAGTGCAGCGCATACCCAATTCCTTCTTTTGAGAGAGGTACGGGAGCACGAGCTAGGGGCGTCCCCGGTGCCGTCGGGAAGTCGGTCAGTGAGCTCGGACGCTGGTCGTCTTTTCACCCCTCCAAATCAAGAGATTGAGGACTATTTTACTGGGGATCATCCCGCAGGATCGGTGTCTACCTCTTCATCTGACTCGAGCATAGCAAAGGTGGAGGCGGAGGCGGAGACAGAGATAGCCGATGTCGCCACCGAGTCGTCGCCGTTAACTGTTCTTGATGAGTTCATGTATCACCTTGGTCCTCCAATGGTATTAAACCCTAACATTTCTGCCAAATCTGGGCTAATCCAATCAGAGATCGCTTGCATTTACTCTTAGAGAAATTCTGGATGGCCTACCTTTTGGTGCAGCGCCTCCCTATCGTATTGACCTCAACCCTGTCTATGAAAACAGTCTAGAAAAGGCTGTTAATCTATTCAATGAGAAGCAAAAAGAGGCCTTGAACACGCTCTACAAAAGCGACGCAATTACCAAGAGACGATCCGTTGAGGAAGCTGCAGTCGTAGAGGAAATTGCTGCCAGCTGCGGTTATTTCTCGGACAATCTGACGTTCTTTGCGGAAGAAATGAAAGCATTCCTGCGGATCCTACAAGAACTCCAGCGCTTGCAGGAGACAAACGAGAGGTCATGGGAGTGGTTGAAGTTTTGGAAGCGGATTGGTAAGAAGGTTGTGAGATCTAGTGAAGAAGGTATATTATATTCCTATGAGAACTTGCATCCGGCTTAGGCGAGAAATTAGAGGCGCTTCTTCGGACTCCAAGCCAGACGGTAATTATTCCCGTGCAAATGCAAATGCAGAGACGACGCACCATTCCCAACGTTTCACCAGAAGCCCCGATTCCGTTCACTTACAAGGTGTGGAAGGCTCTTGGTATCCTGCGACAGGATAATATCAAGTTCAGTATTAAAGTAGGTGTTGGTGCAGCATTGTATGCTCTTCTGGCTTTCATTCCCGCCACAAGGCCGACTTTTCAGTTATGGCGGGGTGAGTGGGGTCTGGTCTCGTACATGATAATTATGTCGATGACGCTCGGTCAAACCAACAACTCTGGTGAAGCCCGTGTTGTGGGAACCATGGTTGGAGCGGTACTTGCGCTGATAGCCTGGATTGCTTTTCCAGAGAATCCATATGCTCTCTCTTTATTTGGTTGGCTAGTTTCTATTCCGTGCTTCTGGATTATTTTGCATTGGAAACAAGCGCCACTCGGACGATTTACTCTGTTGACGTACAATCTATCCGCTCTTTATGCGTATTCGATTTCGATGACAAACGATAACGAAAATGACGACGACGAAGGAGGCGTCAATCCTATTATAACGGAAATTGTGCTGCATCGTTTCGTCGCCGTCACAGCCGGCGTAATGTGGGCTCTGTTCATAAACAGGATGATTTGGCCTCTCAGCGCACGCTCGCAGCTTAGGAAGGGATTGAGTATATTATGGTTACGGATGGCGCTGATTTGGAGCCAAGATCCGCTGAACAGTTTGATCAAGGGCGGGCATAGCAAGAAGCATACGAATATTACCGAAGAGTACTCGTTACAAAAGACACTTATTCGTCTCAACGGTCTGGCCGCAGCAGCACCGCACGAATTCCGACTCAAAGGCCCCTTTCCAGTCAAAGAATATCGAAATATTCACAACGCGAACCAGGGAATTCTTGACGCATTTCATGGAATGAGTATCATGATATCGAAAGACCCGAAGGCGAACCGGAGGGAAAAGGAAATCTTAAAGTACACCAAAAAGGTGAGTGTCATGATGATCTAGCAACAATGGCGAGAAGCTGATTTTCCGGAAGGAGCGAGAAGCCCTGTGTGCTAGACTCAGTCACTTGTTTTATGTGCTAGCAAGCTCTATCAGATTGGCGTTCCCTTTACCGGAACACCTACCCAGTACCGTCAGGGCTAGAGACAGGCTGCTAGCGAAGTTATTTGATTACCGTGCTGACGTTAGGAGGACCGCAGGGGAGGCAGATGAGGACTTTGCTATGGTTTACGCGTACGCATTGGTGACGGCGAGGATTTCGGAGGGACTTGATGAGTTGATACGGAACGTGGGATTGCTTTACGGGTTGCTTGAGGACGAAATGCTGGAGATTTAGGATACCCTTCGGTAGAAGTGAATTGGGCATGCAGGATTTCATTTCTGGTATTATACTTGCTTGCTTGTTGCTATGATTGTCTGTCTATATGTATAGTTTTATTATCTGCTATTAACGATACTTCAATGATGCCTGGTCTTGTGCCAAGCCACTAATTCACCCCCCCTCGACCTAAATCTGTTAAGAGCTTATTCCAACATCACCTCTCCCCACATACGAACCTTCCCTCCACAGCGCGCCGGACACCCTTACCACGGCAATATTACACTCATTAAGCAGCTCAAATTACGCTCTCTTGTGCCCCGAGTTCTACCCCCCCTACAAGCAACGGACCTTTCCTCCATAAAGCATAACTCAGGGGGAGCGCGACGATCGGGAGTCTAAATGCAAAAATGGACCCCTCCAATCTCACCAAGAACCCTAGTGCTATTATTTCAACAACCACAAGTGGGAAGGGAATGAACGGCGTTGCAGCAGCCCCTACGCAACCTCCGTCGACAGCGGCGACAGGTTCGCAGAAAATGTCGCCTCCGTCGATTGCGCCACGCCTCGAGGTCCAGCCGTACCATGAGACGCTAAAGGGGTCGCTAACCAAGGAGAATTGGATGGCATACACAGAGGCGCTGAATAAGTTTCTCCGGGGTATGTGAGAGGGTTTCCTTTTTTTGTCACTCGGTCTTTTGCTGAACACCTTTCCTAGGGAGATTGAGTGATGCCGAACTTGTCGAGGAAATCGGATCGTTTATCAAAGGCTCTAAGGTACGACTACATAACAGTCTGTTGACGGCAATGATCTCGAATATGATGCGAGATGCACCACCAGCGGATGTGGCGACCTGGGTCAGTGCGAGTGATAAGCCGAGTTCGGTGTCAAAGTTGCCAGCGGGAGATATCAACGAGCGACGGCTGAAGAAGGAGGTTATGGCAATAAGTGCGAGGGAGAGAAGGAGGATTAAGGACGTCCCAGAAAAGGTGCGTTGTTCTGAACTACATGGGAGGGCAGCCACTGATTGATAAGCGTAGAACGAAAACATAGAGGATATGCTTGGAAATATGTTGCATGAATACCACATTGCGAAACAAGTCAAACCTCCGGAACCTCCTCCATTAAGCGCCAGTATCAATAAGACGAGTCTGTTCCCTTCATCCTTCATAGAGTATAAGCATCCTCATGCTGACTGACATAGACTGGGAATCTGAGATCAAGCAACGCTACACCCTTCCCCTCGCAAGCGAAACCGGCGAGTTCCCCGACGTCGATAACATCCGTCTGCGCATGCTCCCTATTTGCTACGAAGAAGGAGTTCCGGGTGGGTGCTCACACGACGCGGCAAACTTCATGAACGTAGCGGCAGAAACGTTTGTGAAAGAAGTTCTCTCCACTGTTATTGGTCGCGTGCGTTCCAACGGACCTAAATACGTACAAACGGATCGATACCGCAAACTGGCGCCGAGAGGGAGATGGGTAATGCCTACCACCGAACGCCCGCTGCTCGGGATGCATGATATGAGACTTAGCCTCACATTAGGAGACAACTTCTTGACGCAGATGCCGCTAAGTATGAAGAAGATTATGGCGGGTGGGTGGTATGAGAGAGATTATGAAGTTGACCCGGGATTGCAGTTTGAGGATGAGAGGGATATTGGTGCTTGGGAAGGCGGCGAGCCGGAGGATAGGAAGGAATTGAAAGGGTTGCTGGATGACTGCCTTGCTATGGGGATTTAACCTATCACCCTGGTCCATGCCTAGCGGTGTGCTCTGTTAATCGTGTATCATATGTTTTGCTTTTTTCGATTGGTTTGGCGGCGTTTGGTTGGTTGGTTACTTAGTCTTGTTAGTTTTGAGCGTGGGAGTTGGGATTCAATTGTACGGTTTGGTGGCGGTGTATTTGTGGGCTACCTAATCGTCGTGCAGGCGATGTTTTGGCATGTATGAGGTAAAGCGGATAAGCTACTCTCCACTCTCAAGCCATGAATTTTGTGTATTTCTACTGAGATGATTGTCAAAAGATCTGAGGCCTCTGATATATACTTAAATGAGTACAGGCACATACCTCATGCGTATGTGTAGAGCATGGATGTATGCCAGCGTATGTTTACGTACCTCCATGTACCTCTGGCACTTGTCTAGATTCAGAATATAACAGCACAAGCCACTGCCATGTATCAGGCAAACCCTGACCGTTAATGTGTTTAGGGAGATACTTTAAAAGGACTCTCGTAGCCAGTAAGAACCAAACCCACGACCATCACGATTCCAATGGCCAAGCATCTTGTTCTCGCTGTCGAGCCCGACTTCTTGACACTTTACTTCCTCGAAACTGAGGGCCAACCATTAATCCGTTTCGCTGCATTCTCTCTCCTCCCGCAGTGCTCGACTTCACCTTCTCATCCCGCTGGTCGGCACTCTTCCCATAACTCTTAAGACCAAACAGTCCTGGGTCCCGCTGACGGTTCGACTACCTTCGCGTCCTCCTCATCTGCCCACCTGCATCTGTATCACGATTCAATGCGTTACCGTTCCGACTTTGAAAGGTCATTGATCTGATCAATCCTTGATTCACTTCAGAGTCTACCGCTATGTTTGTAGCCTTCTGTGAGCCACTCCCTACCGCTCCCGTTCTACTGTTCCGCTCGTCCCGCAAGTGGACGGATCATCGATCCAGCACCGATTAATTGCGGGTTGCGTATCAGTTATTATTTTGTGTCCGGCAGGTTGAATGCTACAACCGAGATTCTAGCTATAGCGATTTTCTGTCACTAGACGGTATTCCTTAGGCTAGAGCCGGTCTCTCTTCTTCTGCTAACGGTATCGTCTTCAAAAGGCTAGTTCTCACCACTAGATGGCTCTGAGCTAGCCCAGAGCTAATCCCGTTTGTCGACTCGATGGACAAATCATCATTCTGCTCTGTGTTACCGCCCCCGTTAGGACCAGCGCACTATCATTCTATCATCAATCGTATCGATCATAGCTTCCACCATTCTTGATCCGTTCCTCATTACATTCCTGAGAGATAACGAGACCGAGTCACTATCGTTGCGAGCTTACACCTTCCATTGCCCCACCTCCAGAGATTCCTGCACTACTGGCGTACTTTTCTGGCTTGGAAAAAGTACCTAAACTTCTGAGTGCCTGAGACTTACTTCATATAGAAATTACTTTGCCTTAGAGTGGGTTCGAGTAAGTTTCAGTCGCTTGCGTGTTTTTGATTTCTAAATGCCGGTGTCCCAAGTACAAATACGGGACTGAGTATGGGTGACGACACCCCAATCGGCAACAAAGGAAAAATGATATTGAGTTTGACAGGGTTTAACATGGGCCGGCGCAATTTCACACTAGTCTAGATTCTTTCAAACCTCGAAAGCTCGCACCGAGGTCTGTGAAAATCCAGATTACGGGGATCACTAATAAACTACTCAGTTACCGTCGTCCATTCTAAAGTAGAGTATTGTATTTCTTGACGGTGACCGAGAAAGGGGAACCTTGTCCGATTTTCTGGTCCCTTGGTACCGCTTTTTCGGCACCACATCAGCAAGGCGCATGATGTCGTAGCCGCCCTTGAGCCCTTTGTCATTCAAACGGCTTTTCGTGAAACCATTGCTGCCTTGGAACCAAACACCTCATGCTTGCTTATACTTAAGAGTTTTGAGCGTCACGCTCAGTATCGGGTGCCACGCCGTGTTGTGGCAAGCTACACTTAGAGCACTATAGCTAATAGATGTAATGTACTCTACTTCTACGAAGAGCGCCCAGTCGCTACCACAACAGTATTTGCTGTTTATGACATATCGCAAGGAATTGAGCAAACAGAGGATGGATCCGGCCACAGAATGTAGACTTGCATCCCGTCATACTTGCAGCCAACAACGCCACCTACGACATAAATGCATCAATACTAGATAGCAAACCAGACAACAATGGGGGAGGAGCCTACTAATCCGCGCGACGGACGAGGCTCGCTGTAGGTGACTAATCTTGCAAGAGCCGGAATAAACAATAAGGTCTCTTGGAATGCGGTGGACCATTGGCCCCTGCGGTGAAAGACCCTGTGCGGAACAGAGACATCGCCGACAGCGTCGCAGTTCACCTTAAATGCCATCCAGCTCCTCGCATCTCGGGTCATTTTTCAGCGCATCTTGGGATGTCTCGAGATCCCTTGAATGATATCTCATGACAGAGTTATCGGCCGAGAAACTCTAAATCTCTGCAACACTCCACCTCTAAATCTCCAGTACAACACCACCATCAGCCTTGGGCATCCCGCGCAATCTACAGTATCCGGGCTTCTGGGTGTGAGCCTGAGAAAGCTGCCGTATTCGACGCAGAGTTTATAGCACTGCTGACAGGGATAGCTCAACGAGAACTATTTTAATCAAGAGTTGGATGGGGGAATGAGAGGTATATGCCTGAGAAGTGGCCGAAGAGGCGGCGGCCGTTGAAGTGGGGGAGGATGAAAGAAGGTGGGTAAACGGAGCAAAAGCAGAGGAGGTTGAATAAGCCTGAACTCGCAGTCGCGACCCAGTGTATATATCCCAAGAGCTCAGGCAAGATCACCCCCAAGTCCCGGGCTGCAAGCTTAAAATGGGTACGAGACGATATCCCGGGCTTTACTCAGATCTCATCTCGTCTCAAAATCCGGAGTTTGTGCAAGAATGTCCAACTTATACTACACAAGCCTAGTAGATTATTCAAATTGGTCCGAGTTAGTGATGTATGTTTAACACCGTGAGACCCGGGGTAGAAACAACGCACCGAGTGCACCGCGAACGTTAAAGTTGTTCTGAATGCGAATCTTTTCGTCCATGATAGTAATTACTTGGCCTTGTCGACGATGGCTATTAGAACACAGCAAATGGGTAGAATCCCGGTAGAGGTCATACCTTAAATCTCTCAATGAGGGCCCCGCGTTAACAGATTTTTCTTTCAACCCCTGCATCAGCTCTCCCTGCAGATCTTTGACCACGATGTACACCAACGAGGCGCGCCGACGGGCGGCTAGTATTAGGTACGAGGCGTCGCGGGGACTAAATTTTTGCTGTCAAAGTCCCGGGACCACGGGACATCCCGTCAAATTTAGCCAGACCTGAGACGTCTCGTGCCTAACACTGAACGGTACCGAGCCGACGGGACACATTTTCGACATTCTCGTTCCGACTCACCTCGTCCAGAGTATTGGATCTGGCAAATCGGCGGATCCAGAGGAAAACACCGGACTGTCACTGACGGAGGACGATGTTCCAGCACGTTTTGGGAGCACTGGCGAGTGACGTGCAAGGAGCGTAGCTAGAATTTTGCTATCTGCTGCTGTACGAGCCAAATTAGTAGAACGACCCGAAGACTCCGGGGAGAAGGAGCTTCATACTTGGTGCAGAAATGGATGCAGAGAAGGGAAGGTAGTACAACGTGCAGGAACGAAAAAAAAAAAGAAACCCGAATGCCTTGATCCTTCACTAGTTCCTTAGAATGAGGCCGTGCGGAAACAGATACTGGTAGCGGGCAGGGCAGTGTGAAATTAGAGTGGCAGTGATGAGGAAGTAACCTTTCGTCACTGAAGGCATAGCCGCAGGCAAGAATCGGCGGTGAACCCAAGATATGATGTCACCATCATTCACGTGACACTCCACGTGATTCCGATTAATCCACGCACGGAACGAGACGACGAAACAAAGTCGCGATGCCGTTTTTTAGAAAGGAGGGAGAGACCCATTTCCATCCCATACTCTATTCCACCGGTAAAGAGCACTCCTCTACCTGCTCCTAGCTCCAATGCTCCTAACTCCAACATGTATCCACCACAACTTGTCAGTTCTAGATATGCTTCTACTGTTGATATACGGGTTGCTCCGCCCGCGGAGCACCCCGTTTATGAGAGTAAGGACATTGTGTCGAGTTACGTGAATACTAATAGGAGATCATGAAGCCTGGCACAGCTGAGTGATCCTGTGTGCTGTTGCGCTCCTGCTTTTGTGGCAGATTACTGGTTCAGACAGACATTGCAATAGCAATGGGGAGAGGGACTGGGGACTGTGAAGAGTGAAGGGAAGAGGACAGCGGGAGGGAGAGGGTGAGATCTCGAGAGCAAGACAAGATCTGGGAGTAACCAGCGGGGGAAAGAGAAAGGTAAGAACAACGGAGGGAGAGCAAGAAGAGAGTGGGAGGTGGCAGAGAAGATGAATGACCAAAGTTGGAGGGTAAGCAGGGAGAGCAAAAGAGAAAACGAGTGGTATAGGCAGAGGGATGGCTACCTTAATATCTCAGCTCCGTCTGTGACTTACAACCGCTTTCATCCAAATCCTTCCTGCGTTCTTTCGACACCCACAAAATCTGTTTAGAAGGGTCACATTCCACCGCTGATTGACCAATTGTTCTGCTATTTATTGTGCAGGATGCTAGAGGGTTACGATTCATTAGAGCAGATGTTCGCCATCATATTGTACACCTCAATGTCTAGGTGTGTTTTGGGCGAATGACTATAGATCTGTTTCCTGACGAGCGAATGCTGTGTGATTTGCAGCAAGTAATTGACTTTTGGATCAAACTAGCTCAAAGTGGCACTTGAATATGTGCTTATGAATGCTATGGGCTGCTATGGCGGCAAAATGAGTCTAGAGAGACACCGCTAGAAGGTATTTTTTTGCTAATTTGAATAATGGATCATGATTGGCAGAGACAGTGTGCTTATAAGCAAAGGTAAGTGCAAAACAGTCGTCGTATAAAGCAGCTGTCCATGCAGAGATAGCGGTTGTTGCAAGGCTGTTATCGGTGCAAAGCCAGAAAATCTCTGGAAAACATAAAAAAAAGAACCCAAATTATAGCTCCAAATACCAGTAATGCTTGCCGAGGGTTTACCGGTATAGGTGCGATGATACCCCAGCTGACTAAAATGAATATGAAAAAGTCATTTTGAAGAGGCACACGACGTTACCCAGGGCGTTGTTCTGTGCGTATATGGTTGATTGCTATATAGCCATGGAGGCGAAAAGCACAACTCGTACTCGCCCGGGAGCGAGATCACCCAATAATAAGGTTCAAATTTCCTTTGAACGAGGCATGGCAGGGTACACTTTGTGGCGCAGCAAATCGGAGGTCATTACGTACCCGGACAGGTTAAATTCATACCCGGGTTCGGGCTCTCGGACCCAATAGGAGTTCGTTTGATTGGATTTGATTTTACGAGGTGTAATTGGGTTTGAGATGGATAGGAGGCGAGAACAAGGACGAAGACCAGGCGAATTTACTCTAGAGGTGCATGGAAATGGAAATGGAAATTCCAGAAAGAGAAGAGAAAAGAATAATATCCATTCATCGCGGTGTGCAACTCTACTCTTACCGCTCTGCCGAGGTTGACATACGAGCCTACTCAAAGCTTGACGCTCGGCACCCAGTGCATACCGAAACATCGGGGTAGATTTCCCATCGAGCCAGGGTGTCGAAACATGGGTATGGGATCTACGGTCAGCGATGAGCGATACAAGACCAACTGCAACTGACTGCTCACGAGAGAGGGTGTGGTCAGCATGTCATGTAGGTTTGTTAAACGAGGCCTCGATTGAACTTTCTTTCTTCTTATTGCAAACCAACGAAAGGAATATATCTCTCAGCAAACGGGCTTCAATATCCGTTCAATGTCTGCAATCACAGGTCGCACAGACTTAAAAAAAACTCTATGAAACGAACGACAAAGGTGAATAATTTCCCGGAGATTGAAAAGTCAAATTTAAGAACAAGCGAACAAAGTCAAAGCGTGGGATGGATGGATGTGGCCAACGACGTCAACCGGATGGAATCTTTTTGATCCCTGAACGAACAAAAAACTCGAAAGAAAACGGTGACGGGGCACGGCGGATGGCGGGGAAGCTGGGTGGATGGAGCGGAGCGCCCTACCGGCAGACAGACAGGAATGCGATTCCATCACCCACCTCTCCATCTCATCCTTGGAAACTGGAAATGTGGATCGGAGCTACTTAGGCGGCGAGGCCGAGCAACTTAGACTTCAGGCATATTCCAGAAAAGTCCACAGATCGCCGGTGCAGCAACAGACAGCAGATTAGAGCAGATATAGATTGGGATGGAGGCATACCACATCTCCCAACGCAAACCAAACGCGTCGCCAACACACCACCGATATCCCAACCACAGATGGAAACACCTGCAGTTTGACGATTGCTCTTGCAGCCAGTTGAAGCAGCTGCTGTGGCGCACCAGCGCCTGCTATTGGGCTAGTGGCACACGACTGCAAGGGTCGACGAGAAGAAGTGTCATGTCATAGACAGGGGTCGTGGTGGTGTGGTGCACGACGCCGACGGAAGGGAAGCTGAGTCGAAGCAGGGAAGAGATCTAGCCCAAGCTAAAGTGTGTGCGCAACCTTACAAAAACCCCCCGACTCCCCGTCACCCGTCAGTGTAGATAAATCCAGAGCTGCCCGTAGATAAATCCAGCATCGCCCACCTCGTTCATCCATCCGACCGCATCACCAGCTCCATGTTCAAGAACTTCAGCTTCCCGTCGTCGCCAGCCCCGCAAGCAGCAGTCGACTCGCCACTACTACCACCACCATCCTCCGCTCGTCCGCGAAAGAGCTCTTCATTCCTGCACCCTTCCTCTGCAGCATCGCCAGAGCCAATAACCCCGCCTCTCTCGCCTATGCACTCCCCTGCCCCGTCACCAGCCGACGCTTCCTCGTGCTACACTTATTTCAACGCCCCTTCTCACCACGATGCGCTAACATCGACTCTCTTCTCGCTCGCGCTGTCCCAACATCCTTCGCCCGACGTCTCCGACAACGAGTCTGAGCCCGAGCAGTTGGTGTTTGAAGACGTCCGACGCAAGCGCCAGTCGATGGCGCGAATGCAAACCAACGAGGACCTCTTACGACAGCTGGGCGAGCTAGTGAAGCGTGTATCGGCCGGCCACCAACCCAGAAAAGGGAGTTCCTGCAGCCTGAGCGAGAATAGTGGCGTGCAAAAGAGTAGGAGCAGGAGCACCAAGCGAGCGAAGTCGAGGGAGACGAGTAAGAGGCGGCTTGCGGCGGCTTAGGTGAGGAGAGAGCTACATGGACTGGATTGCTACATGTTTCTTTTGTATGGGACAGGTTTCGGAAAAAGGGGACAACGGGATTTGACAAACGGGACGGCGTTCTCTATCGTTTATCTTTTAGAATCATAATTGGCAGGAGGGGGGATACGGGGATACCTACATACAACACAACTTTCTTATTTCATAACCACGGGTTCAGGGTTAGGATGGAGTTTATTCTGTTTTTTTCTTTTTTATTGTTTTACATCACGGGCGCGTGGGGCGGCGTTCGGGTTTTCCATTTCCTATTTCATTCCAGTATTATTTTTACCTTTTCTTAGAGGCAATGTGGTGGCATCTATATGTATTGCCACATCGCATTATCTGCAATAGATATACATAAATCCGGCCAGCAAAGCACTACAACACGTCTTATCCACTAGGGTCTTCTGTGTCTCAAAAATAGCAAAGTGACAAAATCTTATATTACTTTCATAGAGCTGTAGCATTTTTTATCCCAGCACCTTTTACCCCAGATCTGATGTAATTTTTTTTTCTCACATTCACAGCCTTCCTGTGAGCGTGGGGCGTAAGTTATGTGAGATTCGCGATCTTTTTTTTTGATCATGATCACTGATCGCCATTGCATACGCCACCAACAGCATGGTTTGCTAGGCTAGCGGATCTGATGACTGCATATGGATACACAGGCTGGGCTGGACTGGGCTGGACTGGGCTGGGGGAGTCATACCTGTGGGAATGTGTATCCCACCACTCGGATGCCTCAGGCTTGCCTAGCTGAGAATGAGGAATGGATAGGGATGGAGATCCAGAGCCGCAGGAGACCGTGTTACGTGCCACAAACCCGGGTTGGGGCTGTGGTTCGGGAAGGATGAGATGTGTGGGATGTCGAGGCGTAGGGCTGGGTGATATGGGCCTGATGTCAGTGCCTCTCCGGGTACGGTGCCCAGGTACGGTTGTCTGTGCCTTGCCACCGGAAGGCGTTGGTGTTCCAGACAACGGTTTGTGCTTGTTGGTTCCTGAAATCGTGGTAGAATCCTGTGTACCGTAGGCTGGAAGCCTGCTCGGGTGAAGTAATATGCTGAGCTGTAGATGCCGCGTGGGGGTGTAGTAACGGCTTATGGCCTTCTGCAGGTGTTTTTCGGGCCTAACGTAGCGAAATGCTTGGCCTGACTTTGGTCTAGACGTGAGATGCTTCACGTAATATCACCCGGAGCCTTAAAATTTTGTGTCGCGATATTGGGGTAGATCGTGTGCGCATGTAGACCTATGATACAGAGAGGAGGGAGAAGACGATATCCGGGTGTTCGGCTGTATGTCTTTGCCCCCCTTTGCCCCCCTTTGCCCCCCTTTGCCACTCGGATTTGGAGCTCCGCTCGAGTTCGAGTGACACTACGTGCTGCGGCATACGTTTGAGCTGTCCTGTGACCTCATTAATCTCTGGGACTCGAACAACATCTTTGGGCATATCCCCAAGGTTACCCTGCTCTCGTGCTCAGACCTTTTCGCCTCGCAAGCTCGTTTCACCACGAAGTGAACCCAGAGTGTCTGGTACTGTACCGGGTTGTGGGGATAATACGACGTCGGCGCCTGATACCAAAATTTTAAGATACAACAGCGGTCTGGCACATTCCTTGGCTGATACAGAGTAAGATTGACATATTATACTAGAGATACAAGCGATAGGTGACAGCGGGGGGTGACCAAAAGGTGGGATTTTTGTGAGGTAAGTAGGAAAGGATCCCAGACTGCTTGGTAGCTCATGCCTCTGTGAAACCTAATTTCCTCTTATAATCACGGTGTACTGAAATTTTAGATAAAAATCGACTTCGGACTCCCTTCTCTCGTGCCCAGTGTGGTGGCGGAATAAATTCAACCAACCTGCGAGCTTGCGAGCACGTGGCTAGACAAACTGGGAACGAGAGAACGGACCCCCCTTCTCTGACAGATATTTTCCGTGATACACTTTGGTTCTGACACTGACACTTGTGTTATATTTGGAGATACGAATACCATGTCTGACACCTGACATACCATCCTCACCTCCCGGTACAAGTATACGAGAGCAGGTTTACCCAAATGGGGGTTGATAAAGACTCGTCTATAGTACCGGCCTTAAAGTTTCTTTAGAAAAGTGCTCAGACCTCAAGCTCTCGCGTACCAGCGAGGAGGCATTATACAGCCGCAGCATATGCATTCAGCTCGGGGTACTAGCAAGTTGAATTGAATTGAAGCATTCTATTAGGTCTACTCGTTCCTAAATGCCAGCAAGGGGTTCCGCAATGAGCTTTACGCTCGGTTACAATTTTATGATAGTACGACTTGGATAAGGGAGAGCCGAAGAGATCACTTGCCGCCGTGTGGGACGTGGAGAGATGATATGCAGTTAACTACCTTATAGGGGTACGATAAAAGTGCTAAGCTTTATAAACTAAAACCTGGCTACCATTCTTAGAGAAGCATCCAAGTGCCATACAGAATCATTCACTAAGGCTTTCATAAGCTATATACACAAACACAAGTTTTATAAGGGTTTTAAGTTTTATCGAATCCCCTATAAGGCACGTAGTCTTGGATCTTGCGCAGTTTGCATGTTAATTTCTCCCAGTGCACGCGGATATAAAACCTGGACGCTGCTGTTGTCCTAATCTAATTCGGGGGAACATCAGAGGCCAAGGGTCACGATGGGTTACTCTCGATAGGATTATGGAGGATCGCAACACACTGTCACGCAAATAGAGATGGTGGTGATAGTGTTGAAGAACCCTACACCTAGGTTTTCAAGGTAGTTTGCATCATGTATGATTCACGATACGGTTTGAGGTAACTCTCTCACCTACCTAGCTTAGATCTAGAAGGCGATGTAGCGTAATATTAGAATAGAATGCGAAGGACATTAGCACAAGATCTGATAGTTGTGGCTAGTTGTACACGCAGCGTCTCGGAAATATAGCCCTACAGTTCAAAGTTTCGCTGTAGTGTAGTTTAAACCTCACTATGGGAGGTTTAAGTCGCACTACATGCCGGCAAATTAGCTGTCTGGCGTTTATATATGGTGAGATTGTCGTGAGGTGTAGTGAGAGGGTGTAGAGAGTGTAGTGAGATTATCGTGAGGTGTTGTCATGAGGTGTTGTCGTAAGGTCGAAAACCTCGAAATTTTTCTAAGTCCTTTTTGTATGGGAAGACGAAAATTTCCTGTGCTATATGAATGCAAGATATGAAGTTTCATAAGCAAACCGCAAGATGGTGTAGTGATTAATCTGCAGTTATCAGCAGACTATTATAGTTCCAATGGCTGTTGATTAGAGATAATCTCACAATGTTCCCGCCCAGTTCAGCCTGTGGCAATCTCACGACGATCAAACTACGAATCTCACGACTATCTCACTATACACCTCGCGCTAATCTCACGACTACCTGACTACCTGTCGTGCTAGTTAAACCATAGCATTTGTACTCTAGGGATAGCTGTGGAATTCGTATCCTTCGATTTTCTAGGGAGAACATTCTAGATATGCTGTGAGACCCTAGCTATCACGATTCCGCTAATACGGGGGTTTAAACCGTATATCTGGATGGGTCCGTTTTGGTGTAGTACTCTAGTACGTATTCGGTCTCCTATGAGTTCGACCAAATTATACGGCATTACGAGGCAGTTGATACACGTTTAATAAAATTCCTAGCACTAGAGCGCTTTATACGTATTCGCTGGGGTGTTTCTGAGGTGCTACGTAGCTTGTGCTTCATTGCGTGTTTGCTTGTGGTTGCCTTCCCTGTTTAACACGCCGGGTCAAAGACAACTGAAATACCGCATTATCTGGACCTGTCTTATAGCTCACGCCCGACTTCAACAACGGTTTTTATTCGCCCTTGAAGTCTAGAAATCCAAGTCGGAAACCTTGCAAAGAGAAACAACGTATTCAGTCGGCTATGCATCCTGTGCGCAACTGCCACACAAAGGGCAGATCCATCCAGATAATACGGAATGGTAAGTACCCTGTGATTCGCTGTCTGTTTGCTTGTGGCTTCAATTCTGATCTTGAGAGTACGTACTCAGCATTTCATACCAAAATCATAAACTGATCGATCTCCATATCAAGCAAGTCTCACCCACGGAAACTAACTGCCCGATTGGAAAGCTGAGTTGACCGGATAAACACAAAAGGCCGAACACTTGCGATATATCAGCTCGTTACACTCTAGCTATGGTGTAGCATACCTTTTTCTCTCCTAAGGTTGGTGGTGAAGATTATTTATTATTAACTTTGGAGACATGTGCTGGGTAAGCCGTACTAGTTGCACGACTGACTTTCTCGGCTACGCTCGCTATCAGAAACCCACACGGAGCGCGCGGGCGTTCGTTCGTGTTCGATTATTTTGTGAAAGGTTACATACGCTGCTATACGTAAGATGGCCCAGCTTCATGGATACTGATCATATCACACCCCAATGCGTGCAAAAAAACGCATCGTAATAGGGTGTGTACGCATAAGCTCAGCTGGCCTTTTCGCTACCAGAAACACAGGAAAAAGAATTTGGTCACTAAGAAGTCATGGATTTTCAGCTATACCGGGCATGTGAACATTAGAAATCGTTTGGCGCTAGCACGAAAATGATAATCACACCAAACCATACCGATTTAGTTGCCCGAACGCTACCGGTACATAACTGAGTTTCTAACAATATTTACGCTCACATAAGATAGCTCTCCGGCTATTGGGATACCAGTGTAAAGTTATGACGAAAATCCGTATGTATTTGTATAGCGAACCACACAAGAACCCCGTCATAACCGCAAAATCAGTCAGACCCTTACACTCGACATTCCTACATTCAGCCGCGACTCTATTTACCCTCGCACAACGTGTACCCGGTACATGTGTGTGAATGTTACTGCAAAAGGTGCTTTAGGGATGTACGGCTGTTGAAAACCCCAGTACCCAGTACACGTATACCTACTACGTACTCCTGCCTTCCTTATTTTGGACAGAACAGGAACGCGGATATCGGCTGTATTAGTGCAACAATCTAACAGTGCGAGTTAGTGGGCTTTTTTGATGAAGCTTCTTCGAGATAATCTCCGTCCCCATTTATATCTAGAGTTGCAGCGGGCATATTCGTAGCAGTCTATCTGGTCAAATTTGTAGCAAACGGACATTAAGCAGCGGCGAGCGTAGCTGTTAATATATGGTTGCCTACGAGCCAGTGCGCCAAGCAAGCGAGACGGTCGGACTCCTGGCGGAAATTGCTGCGGACAGATCGGTGATTAGATAACGTTCGGACCGATGGTATTTCACTCGCAGTGCGGTCTAGCAGAAGTAGAATGGGATCTGCTGAAGGAAAAGGATCAAAGTGCATGAGGCACTTAGTATCTCTGTACCTCTGCAGTTTCTCACGGATTCTTGCAGTAGTGATCGTGACCACTTCTCCTCTGTAGATGTAGATAGGTGGATGAGTTATCAGATTTCAAATAATAGAACCCAAATGCAGTTGTCATACTGGATTAGTAGTCATTGTGGCGGTGCGAAGCTGCCTAAAATAGCGCATATGTGGCACTGTGTTCCAGTAATATGGTGACAGGCTCGGTTCTGTTGGCTACGCGTGGACTACCTCTCACCAGATGCTTAGCAGCCAGATCTAATTTATGCAAGTATCTAGTCTCGGAGTGGCTGACCAGCGTTCGAGACTATTCTGAATATTGGAAGCCTATGTCCACTTACTGCTTAGTAGCAAATGCGCTTGATAGAGTGCTTAAGCTTCCCTTCTGAGCATGAGGTGGGAGTTGAGAAATCAATGAATCTGCATCCGTGCAGTCTTTATTTAAGATGTCACGACTCCCATCAACTTCCTTCCTCACCCACAATCGTTCCCCCCCATCACCATCTTGCTTTATTCTTAATTTCTATTATTTTTTCTTGATTCACTCGTTATAATCTAGGAAAGGTTATTATTAACAAGTGCACATACTTACTCAGTTTCCCACTTAGATATCAGTATAATCCTTCATAATGCCTACCACAATTTCCAGATTGGCCTTCATTGCCGCCGCTGCCGCCCTCGTGGGATCGGGTGCTGCCCTGCCCGGCTACGGATATTCGTGAGTTTTGTTGTATCTTCACGATATCTTAGTTTAGTGTCTAACCAATGGTGTAGATATGATAATTATGATACACCAGCTACGGAGCAATACCAATCTCCATTTAATTCCGCATCCAGCGTTCCTCCTTACGTTCCAACTGTCATAAAACCGAGCGCCCCCTACCCAACTGGAATTGCACCTGGCAGTCCTTCCTACATTCCAACTGGAGGCGTACCCAATGGTCCTCCCTTCGTACCATCATCCTCCTCCTCTGGCGAGTTCGACAGCACCACCTACGTCCTCACTCTGACAACGAAGGTTCCTTGCGCTCCATATGTTTCCGGAACTGAGACGCATTCCTACACGGAGAGTTACATCATTACAACTGCCACTGGATATCAGTACCAGACCGTCACTGCCACTGGGATTCCTGATGTTCCCCAAGAAACTGGGATCCCCGGAGTGGCACAGCCCGAGTCTACTACCTATACCGAGAACCAGGTGCCTCAGGAAACCAGCCCGTCTGCGCCCAGTCAGCCTGAGAACAAGATGCCCCCGACTGAGGTCTCGCCCTACCCCAAGAACGAGGTGCCTACCTACGGTCAGTCCAAGAACGAGGTGCCTCAGCCAACTTACACCCCGTCTGGACCCGTATACACCGGCCATAAGCAACCTGTGCCCAACTACCCCGGACCCGAGACCACCAGCTGCGCCATGGAGACTGTCACTGTTCCCGAATATCAATATATCACAATCTCCGTCCCTGTGACAGTAACCGAAACCATCACTGAAACCGCATATGGACCTACCGGAACCCCCTACCCGAGCTCTGTCCCTGAGTACCCTGGCCACAACCAGGGCTGTGCTCCCGGCAGCGCTTGTTACGAAGGACCTAACTGGAATGGCACCGACGTACACCAGCCCATGATGCCTTCCGGCGGCTCGGGGACCGGGGATTACCACTCCACCGTTCCCAACCCCACTGGTTACATCCCCTCTTCTAGTCCCATTGCTTCCGCTACCCCGTACAACGCTACTCCCGTGTACGACAACCAGTCCTACGAGACCTACTAGGCAGAGAGCTGTTAACAACACACTCCTTGACTTTTCATTTTTCTTGCGACGGTTTTGATGGTTTTATGTCATTTGGGTTTTTTCGTTTATTTTTTTTGCGTAAAGCAATACTTGGTAGATTGATTTGGGGAATTCGCTCTTGTTTAGTAATATTATCTTTAGGTTATTGGGGGTAGGAGATAGAAAAGTTTCAATACTTTAGGTATCACCGGGAAGATGGAGATGCGGGAGGAGGGGATCGCTGGGATTGGCTTGGATATGGATTTAAGGCCTGCTGTGTAGTTCATTTAAAATCTGTGAATATTTATGGCCGTTCGTGCGAGAATACCGTGTAGTTTGGATTAGTCTGTCTTTGTGTGATACATTATCAGGTTTCCAGCCTTTGTTGAATTCTAAGACGACTTCACACGACTCATTGGCGAATAAAAATGTAGCTAAAGGAGAGGTACTTATGCAAGCTCCAACGATGCGTCAGTGACATTAGGCGAGCTTGCGGGACAGGTGGTGCGGGACAGGTGGTGGGCCGCGTCATGTTTGGATATGGCGAAAATAACTACCAATGGTAGGGGACTGATCCCGCTCAGCCATCGCTCTCGAGAGATGCATGATATGTAGTTGGAATAGTTGGAAGGTGTTAGGCCTGGGGATCTCGATGTCGAAAAGGTTGCGTTTCGGCGGTTAGGGTTGCTTATTTTCTGCTTTTTTGTAAAGCTTAATTGGGCACGCCCCTTTAAGTACCCACAAACGTCAAAAACCCCCGGCAGTTAATAACTTAAATGTTGAAAGACGCAACGCACCACAAAAATCAGGAGAGCATAACCAAACACCGTCTGAAAACAGAAAATGACCTACGGGGATACGGAAAAGGGAATTCACCGTATTGGTACGTACGCGCGTTTTTTCCTTCCAGTTTGGTTAGAGCTTGGGCTAATTAGTTTTTCCAGCTACGCCGCTCCCTACAGGGTGGCAGTGCAAAACCTGAGTAGTCTTGTCCGTAATAGGTCTCGAATGTTCACCGCATGAGGGACCTTTTCTAGACTCCCTGTAAGTTCCTTTACCGTCATCACACTCTCTCCTGTTCCCCTACCATATCTGGCCGCATCCAGTTTATTTGCAGCGCTGCAGGGAGCCTGTGAGGCTACAGAGGAACCGCATATGGCCAGATAATACAGTACCTGCATCCTGCTGTCTAGCTCCCCGCCGCTAGCTTCCGAACTAGGGTAACTCGGAGTCAATTCGGGAATCAAGATTGCCATTTGCCCAGGAACTAGGTAGAGGCACAAACTGAAAGCTTAGATCCGGATAGAAATGCAATCTCTGAGCTGGATTGACCTACCCCGGGCCTTAAATGGACCAGCTTTGACATGGTTAGTGGTAAGGCTGAACCTAGTGCAAACCATCCAGCTCTAGATGTTAAAGGACTGGGAAATTATGCGAACACGCCACAACCACGAAAGCCCAGAATTGGCAAAGTGTGGGATACCTGCTCAAGTTTATAACTCGGTGATAAAATTGCGAGAATTATGCATGTACGCACCCATAGGAAACTCACCAAATTGGGAAATGAGTATTTTGGAGTTTCTGGGTGGCCGTAGTGGTGATTTACGTCGTTGCAGTAAGTGAGCGAAGGTGCATAGCTGACGTCCATAAACTACATCATCCACTAACATTTTTCTAACCCAGTTTTCTTAGAATAGAACCTGGTAATAGAGTACTTCTGTAGTCACTCGCGGTAATTACAGAAGCCCCCCTGTCCAGGTCATGCCTTGTCGATTTACGTGGACAACCAGAAACCACGCATGCATGCACAGGTCAACGGGATGTCATCAAGCTGCAATAACTGTTGACTTCTCCTCGTTCAATATGGGAGTTTTCCGGATGGTTTGTTGTTTGTAATCATATTGCATTCAGCCGCTTGTGACTATGGCATATACCTAACATATTTCCTCCCCGCTTCTCCTGTAACATAAAGAAACAAAAGCAAAGTCGCGAGCCCCATCACACCCCTAACAAAAGAAACCGCCGTTTTCCGGATGGTTGTTGTGGTATATTTATTTATAGACCCCCAGCAACTTGCCACAGACTTAAACTTACCTCCTAACAAACAGCCTAGTGACTGGATTTTGCAGTCTGAACGAGGCATTAAAGAGCTTCAATCTCTTGTAGCTTCAATCTCTTGTAGCTTCAATCCCCCGGGTGCTACCCAACTTGCAAGCTTGCTATATGGCTCATCAGACGTTACCAGAGTCATCAACTCTTCTATATAAACGCCCACGGATGGACTTTTAGCATGGGATATAGCCACACCGTAAGTACAAGACAAGGGCTCCATTGCAATATCAAGATTGGGACGTCTCTTTAATACATTTAATTGCTACGGGTGAATCCGGTAGCTCGACAGAACCCTAACCCTATGGACGAATGACACGCGGTGCATACAGGGAAATTGAATGGCAACCGATTGATTGCGTCTTTGGAAAGTTTGGATCGGTGTCATTGCAGTGGTAGTGGTTTGCTCGCTTTCTAGCTTAAGAGGCGGCAGAGTACAAGGAATTTTGGCGATCTGACCCTGTGTGGGGCATGTCCGACATATTAGTAGAGTAGATCCATATAATTTAGAGTATACCATCCAGGAAGATAGTCACAACGCAATTTCCACTAATGCAGGTACTTATGCTGTAGAAAAGAGTCGGATCTCACACCGTCTTCTGCAGGGGATTGAAAGTCGCTGTTATGGCTGTACTACTCGGACACAGGGTTCATAGAATGACGCAGCTATACTATCTTTGGGTACCAGCATGTGGGAGGGATTTCCTCTTGATTATTTCGCTTTATCGCATTGTTCTCCACCAAGTAAAGATAGCCGATGGGTCTCGTTCCGTGTCCACTATCTCTCTTTATCTTGGCTAGACATGCAAAAGGTACATTTTACCCTCATCAACATCGCCAGGTTATGTGGGTGATATATTCGAAAGTTCGGCACTGATGCGAGTATCACTGATCACCGGACGACGAATTGTTGAAAGCCTTGTTTTGCATGGTCGGGGCTATAAAAGGGAATTGATGCCTAGCTTAGCTGGCAGTTCACGGCCTCTAAACGTCATGAGCAGGTGCTGTAAACACCAGGGTTCAAAACCCAAAGTTGGTGCTGTAAACATCAAAGTCCACAGGTGCTATAAACACCAAGGTTCTAAACCTGTAGTGTTCGTTATTTTGCTCTCTATTGGAGCAGTTAGATACACACCTTCCAACGCATAAGAATATAATTGGAAGTGAACTGGAGAGCATAGAGTCGAAAGAAATCAAGTGGGAATTCAATACAATCACACCTACAAACATCACTCGCTAGAAACAAAAACTGGTATCGGCGTGATCTTACCCTCACCCTTGTGTTCAGGTACCGCGGCACTAACTCAAAGATTTTAGGGCTCGGGCTTACCTGTGTGCTCTTAATTGTGGACCTCATCGAAGTACCTATCTACCTTCACACGCTGCCGAAAATGTCACAACTGTCTGCGTTGCCTCCTTCCTCGCTCCCTACACTCAGCGAGCTCTTTCGATGCACCACTCATGAGCCGCGGCTCGTGTGTCCGGTTGTACGGACTTCACTTCATCTCACCAAGCTCCATATAGCCTCTGCTAGAAGTTCTATTTGCACCCTTCAACAGGTTCCCAACCCCGACAGAGTTTTCTGTCCAATAAAATCATCAACTGACACGAATGGCTAGAAAACCCCCGTTACTCGGCTATCTACTGAGCTGGAAGCCGTTCAAACTATGCTCTCTCGGGACACCAGCCTTCGGAATGTCGGCCTAGCCGGTCACGGCGGTCAGGTCAACCGCCCGGCTGTTTGCTACGCAGGCTTTTTAAAACAAGGCCTGACTGGACCTGTGCCAAGAGCGGTCAATATCATTGCTGCTGGAGCGGCCTGATCTGCAGGCCGCTAAAAATCCTGGCGGCCGGCCATATTTATAGCAGACTCCTTTTAGTCGCCTGTCATATGGTTCATCGAAATTTGCCGCTTTTCAATCGAGCAATCGCGCTACAGGTTTCAGGCCGGTAGGAGGGTATGGCTGTGGAGATCTACAAGGACAATATCCGAATTGCTACCTTTATTCCAGACTGCGCTGCACCGACATGAACCAAACTGGATACACAAGATCGTAGCATGAATTAGACGCTTTCATCTGTATGGCCACGAACTGGCTTGCCAGTAGTGTAACGAAGCGGCCAGTCAAAGCTGTCGATCAAACCACAGATTCGCAGACCGGTCGGATATAGACCACCACATACGAAGCTGCCCTTGGCATAATCCAGGGGATGCCGGACTGCAGATACATACCTGAGTTGCGGATATTTGGCCGTATAGTCCGGTCCAGGTCAGCTTATTGAAGTCAGATCTAGCTAGACTAGATGCGTCGAGACACTACTTACCACATCCTTTTCAACCTACTTCGTACGGAAGGTTGTGGGCTCATGGTTGGGGAGGAACTAGAGCTTCTTTGGTCGCAAATCGACCATCTGATCCGAGCAGGAGGAGTATCTTCTGGTCCACGCAAAAAAAAACAGAAGAAGATTGATTCCTGTGGTATCTCTAACGCTCGCGCTACCGAGAAAGTGTAGATCTGAATCTCAAACATCGATAGTTAAAAACGATCGAAACTACCAATGTGGTAAGAGATGTTTTAGGGAGGGTGTAAACGCTCGTCAGATGTCAGGGGATAACGAGGCCGTGTGAGAAGACCATGAGGTCTTAGTACAACACGGCGCGGAGCTTCTTGGAATGTTCGTAGCAGGAGCAAGGTTGGATACTGGTGAAATTTGACGTGCGTACTGCCTGCTACTGTGTCCTGCTGGCTGAAGGTGGGAAGCGTGGGAGTGAGATGCTTCTGGCATCTAGCTCATAAGTCTTAGGGCAGGTGATAGGACTCGAGATTCTACCTTTGGCAGCGCTCCTGTACTCTTAGTTAGAACACACGATACGCACGATTTTCTCTCGCTTCGTATCGTCCGCGCACATGCGTTCACGTACATCGGTTTAGGTCCTACTGGTTATGAGCCCTCGTGCTATTTGATTTATCAAGAAAAACCAAAAAGGCGAAGAAAGAGAAGTCGACAATAGCGAGCTCGACTAGAGCAGCGAGCAGTCGACAAGTGAATCGTCGACAAGGAATCGGAGGAGATCGAGATCCTCTCCGGAGAGCTTAGGGCTAAGAAAAACCCCTCATCCTGCCGTTGCAGTTTGCCGGCAGCTGATGGAAGTCGGCCCGTTTAGAGCTTCAATGGACTACTTCCCGTGGAATCTAAGATGAAGTGGTAGTCGCAGTCTCAAAATCTGAAGCCCGGTCTCAACCCGCTGAACAACATCAGTCTCAATCTCAGTCCTAGTCACAGTGATAAACTTCATACTAAGAATGGATGGTGTGTGTGTTTAGTGCTAAATTAGTGGGTGTTTAGCTTCAGGCTGCGAAGATAAATATTTCCAAAGTCAAAAGCCTGAGCTTAGTACCTGCAACTAAGCCCCTTTCCTCTCCAGCTTCTCTGATGATACGGTTTTAAAGTTTAAAACTGGAAATCTGGAGCACCGGTAGATCTGAAGCTCGAGATCTGACACTTGAGACTGAGACCGATCTCCAGATTTTAGTTTGGAGGGCCTCCAGACTCCACGGGAAGTAGTCCAATAGACGATAACTAACGGCTAATCAAGGTTCGAGAACCAAAAAGATAGAGGATCAACTGCAACTACAAGATGGCGTCTATGCATATCACGGTCGCCAAATTCGACGCAGCGAATTACAACCGGTGATCGGGACAGGTGGAGCTACTCCTGTAGCAGAAGCACGTGCTTGGGATCATCTCTGGAGCCATCAAGAAGCCTGCAGAACCAGCTGCGAATGCGACAGCGGCAGAGACCCACAGGAAGGAGGAGAAGAAGTAGTGGCCGTTCATGACTATCAAGGTTGGTTATATTACAGCTTGGCCACTGCGGCGGGCTGTTGGAGAGATCTTGCGGGTTTTACTTTGCATCCGTGGCGGCATGGGTTCGGAAGTGGCGAAGAAGTGAGTGTTCTATTAAAACAGTGGCGAAGATGAAATAAAAGAAAGTACATATAGCACCTCTCATCCGGAGGCTGGATGAACATGCGGTTTCTGTGACGAAGAAACAACCGAACACCATTCCTGCGGCGAAGAACCTACCTGTGGTATCCCACTACACTACGAAGACTCTGGTTGGACCACCCGTTTAATTCCTCTCACGTTTAAACATGTGGTGGAGACCCGTCTTACTGTGACGTCGTGCGGTAGAGCATCCGACATGGACAACCCTCCGTGCAGTATTTCGTGTAGTGCTATATCAGCCACGCATTAAACGCTGTAACTACTGTACTATTCACTACCACCGTTCAAGCCATCGATAGTAGTACATACAGTTTCTGCCTTTCATCCACATGGTTTCTTCTGAGATCCCAGAACCCGCTCCCCATTATGCAAATGTATACTTTCTCTTCCTTCTCAATCTTACTTCAGACTCAAGGTCATTATTGTTGAGAGATGATCAAGCCTGTTCTGACAACGCGCTTCTCGGTCGAAAGGTTATTCATAACGTGTCACCCACTGTGTCTCGCGGCTTTTAACATCGCACCCCACACAGAAACATTCACCGTCACTCGCTGCTTCTCGCTACAGCTGCCGGACATCATGTATCTCTTCTATGTGTGTGCGTTTGTGGCTGTGAACGGGTATGCACCCTGCACACTCTGCTGGGAAAGGTACCAGTATTTCCAATGATCTACGATCGCTGCACGCCGGATCTGCTTAGAGCCCATGAGATCCATAGACCCACCGCTAGAGATGTACCCAATGGGCACGGAGACGACGTACAGTAGTGAGGGAACACATAAATATCTGTGCCACCCCAATTAACCTGTCTAACACTGGGCTCAGCAGAAACAGTCCATCGATGTCTTTCCATTAGTTTATATTGGCAACACCAGTTGAATCGGCGCAGTTAAACGATCCCGCTACTGTGCGTTTTTACTTCCGTAAAGGTCTAGACAACGTATAGAGGGCTAAGTTGGTTACTTAGAACCGAATATCAAGGTAAGATCAACAGATAACTATAATTTGATTGGAAGATTTAATGAGGGGTACCGGTAGCCGGTCTCTATGCGGCTATCATGATTAGAGAGACTTGTGGGCCTGGGAAAGTCTAAAGTTTACCTTCGAGTATTCCCACCGATTTACCGTATTATCTAGATAGATCCGTATTTTTTGTAGCTTGTGCAGCTTACATAGCCGACTGTATGCGCTACTTCTATTTGTCGAGTTTCTAGCTTTGCTGGACTTCAAGACTTCAAAGGCGAATAAAAACCGTCGTGAAACTCGGGCATACAACCTGGGCGAGCTACAAAAAGATGGATCCATTTAGATAATACTGTACTCGAGATATCTATCGGCATGTGCAGGTGTGCAGTAAAGGTGGTTTGTAATCCCCCATTAGGAGATGTTGTACTTTTGGCACGACGATGTTCCTATTTTGGTGATACGTCTCCACTCTTGTCCCTTCATAAGCGGGATGTAAATCAAACTTTTAGATCTCTAACTGTTAAAGTTTCCAAAAAGCCGTTGTTCAATGTTATGATTTCTGGGTTCGGTGTTGTTTCTTCAAAAAGTGGGATCGACAAATCCGCATAAAAGCGCCAAAACCCTCGCATAGATCTGTAGGCGCGTTGTGATGTTTGTGAATGAATGAAGTTGTTTTGCCCAGCCATTGGGTACGAATACCCATTCAGTACTCTAGAGCTCGCGCTTTCTAGAAGGGTAGATGATATGCATAATCAATACCGCGAAACATAGCTCAAACTTAGCCAAGAAAGGGTTGTTTTTCGGCCATACAACATGGATGAATTGCTTCATGTTGGAGGATCCGATACACACGATCATTGCATCGCATCTCGGGTAGATGACACAGCTGCAGATTTTTCCTTATAGGCGGGATACATTTTTTGCTCTAGAGATTCACGTTCGAGAATTCTCGCATGCTCAGATATATATAGCCAATAAACGGTGTCACCTGTGGATGTGGGGTAAAGACTAAGAATGTTCCCCAGAACCTGGAGTCTAGCCGTACACATGTGATAATCCGATGGACATGCACCCGCAGTTTCAGCACCGGCGGGCTGGGATCCTGGACCATTCATGCCCGCCGTTGAAACGGCGGCGCTGTCATCGGGTTTGAGAGATGCTCGGCGGCCGTGGATGGAAGCGCCCTGTTCGGAGGACTTTCCGTTATCGACGGAGAATGACGTTACAGATCTTGACTGGCTGCTTAATCTCGGAGAATCACTCGACACACCCCGCAATATCGCGGCTATCAACCGCTAGACGTTGTAACACCTCGTACAAGTACCGGTATCGGAGGGGGTCATGTTTACGTGCTGGGTCTTCTTATTGGTGTACTTCACACACCCAGAATTCGAACCTTTGTCTCGCATAGTCGAGTACAGGGTCGGTGTTTAAGTGCTTGGCTCGGCCGGTAGTTATTGAGACAATATAATATATCTCCTCGTACTCAATCCAGCTCCCAGGTAGGGTGCTTGTTGGCGAGGTAACACGAAACTATGCATGCATGGTAGTCTATTTATCCTTACAGCGCAGCAAAAAAAGCGAAATTTTCTGCCCTTTCCAGGTTTTTCCGAACGATATAAGGCCGCCAAGTGTGCATTCCCCTCTGCAAACGTAGATGCCAAAACCACAGGCAGCTTCTAGACTAGCAATGCTTACTATGGATGCGGGGAATCAGCACATCTCTATGTGAATGCCGAGAAATTTCCTCTCCTTCAAGCTGCGGCAGAAGGAAGGCTGTTGGAGACACGATAGTGTGTTGTGTCTTCGTTCGAGAAAAACTTGGCGGATCTGGGGCTGGCGAACTGCGGTTCGTGATTGGACGGAAAGGGGATGGCGCAGGGGATATTCTAGGGCTCTAACGCTCGAGGTTGCACCTAAACTCTCCCGCTGTTAGCAAGCCTTCACCTTCACTTCACTGTACTCCTCGACTATCAACTCCTCCTGCTCCGTCAACATAACGAACTCCTACCCGCCGCCAACTCCACTGAAACTCCCCGGTTTCCAAATATATCCAGCTTTTACAAACCATCTCCGGGTCCCCGTGCTGCTACTGTGGTGTCTACGAAAGTTACTTCTATATATCTTGACCAGAATAACCTTATTTCTTGCCCGAATTTTCCAAAAGGCTAGATAGCTGGTCCTGTCTCCTCCCCCACGCTACAAGTGAACCTTGGAAAACCTGTCTGCTTCCGCGATCTCCCGACTCCCCCCTCCTCTCCCCCATTCCCATCCCTCACGGCAATCTTTCTTATTCTTCCACACGCGTCTTTGAGAACTCCAGCAAGCTGGCATCACTATTACTAGTAAACCCGTCATGAATTGCCCAACAAGAGATCCAGAGCCGACAGGTACGACTTTCTGGAGTATATTCCCAACTCAGCTCCCTCCCAGGCGTGCCCGAGTGCAAAATAGTATTTCCCATCCCAGGCCGGCCATACTGACGGTTGAATCACACAGGCAATCCCACATTCAACCAGAGTCCCCCACTTTACGAGCGTTCGCTGGTCCCACGCTCCTCGCCCGTCTGTGGTGGCGGAAGCCTGAGTAAAGATGAATACAACGTAGGCCTACACGTAGCAGCATTATTCATAGTCTTAACTCAGAGCACATTCGGTAACCCAACCCCCTCTTCCCCCCGCTTCACACATACTAACACCCCCCCAGCATGCGCATTCCCACTAATAGCAAAACGCTTCCCCCGCCTTCGTATCCCCCCCTCCTTCCTCTTCTTCGCCCGCCACTTCGGAACCGGCGTCCTAATCGCCACCGCATTCGCACACCTGCTCCCCACCGCCTTCCTCAGCCTTACCGACCCGTGTCTACCTCCGGTGTGGAACACGGAGTACCCCGCCATGGCGGGCGCGATCGCAATGGCTGCGGTTTTTCTTGTCACCCTGGTCGAAATGATCTTTACAAAGGGAATCTGCTCGGGTCAGTACTCGCAGGAAGACCATCGGCATGCAACACTAGAGTCTGGACATGCCGCCGGTGGGAGGAGAAGAAGTGAGAAGAGGATGTCGGGGGGGTCGACCTCGTCGGGTGAAGACGAGGGCGAGTGGAGGGATGTGGTGATAGAGGAGGAGGAGAAAGGGGAGGGGGAGGGGGAGGGGGAGGAGATCGGGGGGAAGGGAGGGGTGGGACATGTCGGGTTCGGAATGGCTGGTCGTCGTCGTAGCCGCGGTCACAGCATCGGATTGGAGCTGCAGAAGTTCTCCTCCGAAATGAATGCTGCTCACCGGAACACTATTCCCTCCATCTTCGCCGAGGCAGCAAACACACCCACCTCCCCCCAGTCCCCAACAAAGGACTTTGCAAAAATCACCCTCACTCCAGAACAGGCACACAAGCGTGCAATGCTGCAGTGTGTCCTCCTAGAAATGGGAATCCTATTCCACAGCCTCTTCATCGGCATGGCAATCTCAGTCACGACTGGATCCGGCTTCATCGTCCTCCTAATCGCAATCTGCTTCCACCAAACCTTCGAGGGCCTCGCCCTCGGCAGCCGCATCGCAAACCTAAAGTGGCCGGACCGCGCCGTAAAGCCATGGTTCATGGCGCTCGCCTACGGGCTCACCACGCCGATTGGGCAGGCACTCGGTTTGGCCACGCACACGCTGTATAAGCCGGATAGTATGACGGGACTGTTAGTGGTGGGGATCATGAATGCTATTAGCTCCGGGTTGCTAGTGTTTGCAGGACTGGTGGAGTTGCTGGCGGAGGACTTTTTGAGTGATGAGAGCTGGCATACGCTGGTTGGGAAGCAGCGGATTTGGGCGTGTTTTTATGTTGTGGCGGGAGCGTTTGGGATGGCGTTGGTTGGCGCTTGGGCTTGATTTTGGTTATATTAGGGCAAAAAATGAACCCGGGATAGGTTTTTAGTTTATTAGGGGAGGTGGAGTATGAATTATGACATGGAGGGCATAGGAGGAGGGTTCAAGGCATGACGGTTACGAGTTATGGGGGTTTCATTCTTTTCTGATGGATATATTCCAACAACTTTGCACATAAAATGAGAATAGAGGTGGTGGAACTAGGGTTGTGTACGTAAATTCTAGATCTAGATGTGTTGGAGATATGGAACTGATATTTGGTCACTCTTTTCGAAATCGATCCAGAAACAGCTATTAGGTGCAATTCATCATCCTTGCACCCTGAACCTGGTCATTTTCGTTTTCTCTTCGGATAGGCAGACGGCAAAAATTCCTTCAGAGTGTATCTCATGCTAGTCACATGATATCGTCTTCATTGATCTAGTCATAACGCGTGTAAGGTCAAGCTCCCATCCCCTCCACCTCCGACTACAAGTTTGTTAGATAATCATCCACCTCCTGCGGACTCAGCTTCCGGAACCTGGGGCCTTGCGCGCTCTCGACACCCTCATATCCTAGAAGGTGATCTGCAGGCGGGCCAACAATGCCAATTTCTATGGTCTCGCCACTCATCTCGCCTTCAATCTGTAGATATCACATGGCATGAGCTTGTAGTCAAATTACTAGGACGGAAACGTACCGTCTCTTTAAGTGTCAAAAGAGCAATATGGATGGCATCCTCCAACTCGAGACCCTCAGCATAGCGTTTCTCGAGGAACGTCTTAGCCGATGTCGCGGATTTGCCGATGGCGGTGGCCTTCCATGGGAAATAGGAGCCGGAAGGATCAACCTAGAAACAAGGCCCTATTAGCCTCGCGTACATAATACCATCGAAAGACCTCCTGCACACCTGGTACAACGCCGGCCCACCCTTTCCAGTCCCCGCGGGCTTGTCATCCCATCCCGCAACGAGCAAGCTGACACCATAGGGACGGACACCGCCGCTCTGCGTAGCCTCTTGCATGACTTTTGCGACATCCTGCACCAGTATCCTGGTGGGCGGGTACTCGTTGTATATGCGCTTGTAGTTTGTGTGCGAGACCTTGCGAGCCTTGTCGACGAGCACACGGAAATCGGGGCCCATGCCCGAGTACACCATGCCAATGTTGGGGGTTATGTAGGCGATCTTCTCGAGCGAAGAGGAGTTGGTCAACGCGTTGCTGGACTTCTTTTCGGTTGCGAGAACGACGCCATTGGTAGCTACGGGGTATGGCGGGTTAGATACGGCGGGAGTGGAGGGTAGGGATAGATGCCTTTGATGCCGAGAGAGGTTACACCCTGGTTGACGGCGTTCAGAGCGTATTCTGGGGGGAGCTGTTAGCGCTGCTCGATGGTATACGGTGTAGATCTGTTTGCTTCTTCGTTCCGCAGATCGAACGGGTCGATTCGGGGATGCTAAGAGCAGAGTGGGCGAGACGTACCTATCTGTACGAGCTTCCCGCTGTTGCTTGTTAGCTCCTGCGGCTTTCATCAAAACTTATCGATTCAGCACCCACCTAGGGGAGAATGTGGTGAGGGAGAAGGAGTATCTGTCGGCCATGTTTGTCGGATGGTAGGATGGGATGAGATGGAGAGGATGGGTGGTATTTGCTGGCGGGGATGGATGGATATCAAGTAAGCAAGCAGCAAGCACCTAAGGCGGGACAACCAATGCAATGCGTTGACGGTTGGTTTACCCGGCGTTGCGGCTCAAAACTAAGACATGCCGAGTGACGGCAGGTGCTCAGGAACCAGCATAATTCTCCGGCACCGAAGACGATGCGTTTTATTTATTTTTCACTCTTCCTGCGCTAAGTCCCAAGTTCGGCTGCGTCTTCGGCTCCAGGAAACTACTTGGCTCGATGTTCGGTATACGACCAAGGTCACGGGATGCCGAGTTCCAAGCACGTTACTTCACCCTGAACAGGGCCCTCTTTTCCGAGGTCCTCAGCTTCAATGCATCCCCGTTCCCGCCTCATCAGCCTAGTGAAGCAGAGCACACCCTCTCGCCTCAAATAAGTACATACTAAGGTATCTGGGAATGGATGGATGCTCTCCTGTTCTGCCATTGCCATTTGCCATCAATAAGGTGATTGATTCGTTGCAACATCTCATCACAACAAAAGTTTACAACAAAAGTCGCGTCATAGCGATTCACCATAGCTTTAAAGCTGTCAACATGAAGGGCGCCGCTGACCCCGCCACCTCTACCGCCACCTCACAGCGCGCCCCTGATGCCAGCGACGAAACCACCACCACCACCACCACTATCCCCGTCTTCGAAAGCGAAGAGTCTCGCGACCTCATCAGCGCGAATTTCACGCACTTTCGCCAGGACCCCTTCTCGTTCCTTAAGCAGGTGTCGCTCCACTACTCGGGCGCGGGATGGCGTGGCTACAACGACTTCATCGGCCAGCCGATATTCTACAAGGGGTTCAGCGAGCAGATGAAAGGCAAGGTGATGCGTAGCACGATAGTGCAGAAGAAGATTGTCGAGTTGGCCGAGCGCCGCGCAAATACCGAGGCTGAGGAGGGCCGGTTTGGAGGCGCGGATGAGGGAGAGCGGTTGAGAGCGAAGGAGAAGAGGCGGGAGGAGGTCGAGAGGCAGTTGGTTGAGGTTGCCGAAGGCATTATCGACGGGATGATCTGCAAGTTTGAGAGTAAGAGGTTCATCCGGGTGTGTTTACCTATGAATTTTGTGCACCGTCGCAATTTTATGAGCTAATCAGAAAAACATAGGGCGCGTACTACCTCTGCATGCAGCTGCTCTCGCGCACGTACGATCAAGGCATCCACGTTTCTTCGCAAGAAATCCAAAACGTCCGCCGAGTTGCCGCCATAGCCGCGCAAAAGAAGCAATCCTTGATTTTCCTCCCGTGCCATCGGTCCCATGTCGACTATGTTTCCTTGCAGGTCATTTGCTATCGTCTTGGAATAGCCCTGCCTGTAGTCGTTGCCGGTGACAATCTTAATTTTCCACTTGTTGGCCAGTTTCTACAGCATGCGGGTGCTATGTATATCCGCCGGTCGTTTGGCGGCGATGAGCTCTACCAGGCTACTGTGCAGGGCTATGTCGACACCATCCTCAAAGGCGGCTACAACTTTTCGTGTTTCATTGAAGGAGGACGCAGTAGAACGGGCAAGCTATTGCAGCCAAAGTTTGGAATCCTGAGCTATCTGTTGGACTCACTATTAAGTGGGACCGTTGAAGACGCAACCATCATCCCCGTGAGCACGCAGTATGATAAGGTAATAGAGATGGAAGGATACGTCAACGAGCTTCTCGGCATACCTAAACAAAAAGAGAATCTTTGGGACTTCCTCAACAGCTCTAAATACCTGAGTCTGAAGATGGGAAGAGTCGATGTACGGTTTCACGAGCCCTGGAGTTTACGCACCTTCATGAACGATTTTTTGGCAAAACACAAGGTGGACCTAGTGGTACCAAAGTCGGAGGTTAGGTTAAAGATGCTCAAAAACCTGGGATACAAAGTGTTGGGTGATATCAACAAAGCCTCAGTCGTTATGCCAACGGCTTTGATAGGGACAGTCTTGTTGACGCTTAGAGGGCGAGGAGTCGGGAAGAGTGAATTGGTACGCAGGATTGATTGGTTAAGTGATAGGATAAGGGCCAAAGGAGGTACTTACAATCACGTATCCAGCCCATTCTTAGACCATCGTCCGGCTAATTTCTTCAAAAGGTCGTGTTACAGCCTTCGGGAATCTTGGAACGGCAGAAGTAGTGGAAAGAGGCATCATAGTTCTTGGTGATTTAGTGGGAAGGATAGATGGGCTTGCTGAAGAGACCTTTTATGCTGTTGACCGGTACACAATACCTCTCCCCTTCCCGCTTGTAACTTCGTGAAAACTAACATCAAGAAATAGCTTTCAACTTAGTTTCTACCGTAACATGGTAATCCACCTCTTCATCACCGAAGCCGTCGTCGCCGCAGCAATGTACACACGGATCAAGCAGGGCGGCGGCGTTGCGAACCAACGCATCCCCTATCGCGTACTCTTCAACCAAGTCTCATTCCTTTCCGAGCTCTTCCGCGGCGAATTCGTATTCCCAACAGAAGGTATCGTCACTAACCTCCACACCACCCTCAAAGGGCTCGAAACAGACGATATCATCAACATCGGATACAACGACAAGCAGGAATTTGACTACGTAGAACTCACGGACGAGGAGCGACAATGCGGAAGAGAAAATTACGACTTTTATTGCTTCCTGATCTGGCCATTCATTGAGAGCGCGTGGCTTGCCGGCGTCGCAATTATTGCTCTCACTCCGCCCCCGGGGCATCAGGATGTGTGGGTGCCCGTTAAGGAAGCGCAAGATATGGCGCAGCTGGTACGCACGCCCCTCCCCTACTCCCTCCCACCACTGACCAAGAAAAGGCAGGAAAAACTCTCTACCACCAAGGCGACCTCTCTTACTTCGAAGCGGTCAACAAAGAAACCCTCAAAAACGCATTCCAACGATTCGAAGAAGAAGGAATCGTAGTGACACGGAAATCTAAGACCGGGAAGAATCCGCCGGTGCTGAAGCTTTCGGAGGAATGGATTCCAGAGCGGGACGCAGAAACGGGGAAGATTGTGGCTAGGGGCCCATTGTGGCAGTTTGTGGAGAATATTGCTATTTCTAGGCGAGAGGGGAAGAACCGGAGGGACTCGGCGAGTGTTGGAACGAGGGTGCTGACGCTGGTGGATAGGCTGGGGAGGGAATTGTTTGAGGAGACGGCAGAGAGGAAGAGGATTGAGGAAGAGGATGTGGAGGTTGAGATTAGGACCGGAAGGAAGCGGAGGAGACGGGCGAGGTTGTAGTTGGGGGAGTGTACTTATACTGTAAGCTGGGTTTGGGGGTTGGATTTATGTACCCATTTATATGCGTTAATAACTTACACGTTCTGTACTTCTTGCTTTGCTTGTGGGGAATTGTATGCAAAGTTCAGTCAAAATAGTATAGTAGTCCAGTATCAAACAACCACCTGACTGAGCTTCCGTCGGCTCTCGCCTCTGCTCGTGATTCCGATATTCTAAAGTCCTGATAGCATCCAAATCCTTAGTACCAAGATTTCATCACATTTTTTAGCGGTGGGCAGTGTCACTCACATACTATCACTCAGAATTGGAGGACGAAATTTTTGGAGTTGTTGGAAGTAGCCGATGGTTGAGAACCCTCATTATATATCTAGAACCGAGTGCCATCTTCAAGGTAAACTAGCGCGAGGCGACCGAGTGATCCAACATGATGTGAGTTTTCTCGGCCGAGAATCGAAATTTTTGGTGGTGTCAGCTGGTAAGCGCCCTCAGACCGGTACTCGGGGCCACACGGGTGGTGTTTGGAGCTGATACTCAGTTGATATTCGAATCAGGTGATGTGGTGGCGTTGAGAGAGTGCTACAGATGTCCAATCAGATAGATGAGAAGTTTTATCTAGGGAGCCGATGGAAAGTGCTCCGGTAATAAGTGCCGAATAGCATTTATTTCAGTAAAGTACATAGGTTTACAGCACACTAAGGGTAACCTAAGGATTGTAGCTTCCCTTGATGAGACCGCTCATGATCAGTTTGGCTACTAGACACCCCGCTACCTATAGAGAACTGTGAACTGTAGACGGATGGGTAAAGTCAACATGAGGTAAGGCTGCACTGGCCAATGACATCAAGATACTAAAATCTATAGCTTCGTTTTAGTATATTCGGTACGTATTACCAGTGGAGGGGGTTGAGGGGAGAGGTAATGGTGGTGGGAATATCCATCCCACACTGCGTTTGAATAGTTCTGTTATATATATATGCTAATTCTTATCATTAGTCTTCAGAGCCTTGCCAGGCCAACAGTAGAGAAACTTAGGTGATTGAACGGGTTGATGGAGTGGCGGGAGGGAATCGGAGAGATTCTTGACCTCGCAACGTTCCAATGCGATGGTGTTCCCCGTACATTGTTGAAAATGAAGAACCGAACCCGGAGCCTAGGCCATCTAGAACCATCGCAGAAATCATACCTATATTCCGGCAGAAGCATTTCGGTATTGGTTTTCCTAGCCTAGATTGAGGAGCTGTCTATAGACTATTGAGGAGCTTGCCATCATCCAATCCGACGACCAATCGCCAAGCTCAACACCTGCTCGCCGAGTATTCGCAGGCTCTGATCCGTGAACAACGTTGAACGCCATCCATAAAATGGCCACTAACAAAGAAGTATAATCCATTGAATTCGTGACCTTTATCAATTTCCCTTGGCCAGTCAACTCGTCATCGACATGAGTTCCTTCAACTTGGCGGTGTTCAGAATCAATGATCCAATTTCGTTTCTTGTATTGAACTCAAGTACCTCTACGAGACTGCAATCTTCGGCACCAAATCCGTGCACCGCTATCTTCCTGTTGGTATAAACCGAAAGCGAGGGTTCAGTGGACTGTTCGGTAGTGAACCGCGGGTGCTTATCATCGTAGGCGAAGGCGGTGCCGTATCCCCCCCTGGGTTCATTCTCGCCATTTCTCATTGCTTTCTTCGTTGGGAATCTCTTGCTCCTTCCTATCACCGCCTCTCCAATCTCAAAAAGAGGTGAGGTTGGGAATATCACCTCGCCCGATGGGAATGTTCGTGAGCCTGAAGGGTTCATGACGGAAGAGAGTAAGACGTTTCGGATTACTGGATGAAACGAAGAACAGCTTTCTCAAGAACTAGTTCATGGCATCAACTGTCGTAGACGTTTAACTATAACCTACTCTTGATTGTGTCAATCTCTCCGAGACTGTCTAGTTCTCGAAACATCCTTGCAGCAGCAACAGTACTGTGGTAAATTACCGCAGTCAAGATCGATAATTGTAAATACGACCTGGTAAAATACTAAGGGGCGTCGTTTGTGCTGTCCTTTCCTTGGGATGTTTATCGATGGTTGACCAATCGAGCGCATTCGTCAGGAGCTTAGGAACTTGTGTTAAGATATTGTATTGCACGCTGATTGCTGTTCGAACCTCAAACTCTGGAAGCACTTTGAACTTTGTTATTACGTTAGATATAATGATTCACTCAAAGTGGTTTCCATTTCGGAGGTCGGCCTAAAGATGGGTTCAATGGGATGTTGCTTGGACCGGGGTTAGGGTTATCTATAAGCCCTAAGCCCTATATCGTAGTATTTCCTAAAGGATAGAAAGTCAAGTGATTTTAAAGGAGGCGAGTTCCTTTCTAGAATTTCGTCTTACTAGGGCAGCGTCTGAGGTTCTTGCCAAATTTTTATTTGGTCGCTTATTGGGTTGTGGCTGATGGAAAGGGGCTTTTCGCCATTCTCCTTACTTAGGTACTTCAGCCTCATCGTTCGGTTCCATTTTTCGTGGTCTCTCTGACAACCACACGCCCTTGTCCATACCTCAACCGCGACTTCGACGCCATCCACCCATCCTCCTCCTACAAACCTAATCTCCTCCGTCTACACCTTCACCGGCACTGAGGCTGTTGTTCGCATTTCTATTCTCTTCTCTTCTTCTCGGCTCCTTTCTTTCTTTCCTCTGGGATTATTCACCCGTATCCCTGCGTCACGTCACGTCACTATCATCCTCACGACCACGACCACGACCACGACCATCACCACCACGTTACTGCCGTTATCCACCCTTCGCCCACTCTCGTTTGCCTCGACTTTTGTTATCGCCCTCTCTTGGCATAGGCGTATTGATCCGTCCCAACTTTAATCATCCAACTACGGTCTTTACATTTGACTTACACTCACTCCTTACCCACCCGGTCGGAACTATAGAATCAACGTCAACTAGAACAGCTTCGCTTTATCGGAAGAGGTGACCACGTGATTAGACTACACACGCGTGCGCTGTCAAGGGAGGGAAGCGCAGTTGGGGGATATCGTGCAATTGAAGATCAGCCTATCAATGACGAAGCGCTCAGCCGAGACACAGCTTACAAAGGACACTATGAGTAGCGGATTTAATTTCTCTGCTGGAGGCGGCGGCGGTGGTCCGGATGATACCATGGACCCGACCAAGACAGCAGACGCTGCAACTTTGGCTGGCCGCAAGTACGTACTTCTTCCTGCACTGTGTTTTGTTGTGGTTCTTATGTACCCAATGGATGCTGCACTGATGGTCGCTTGTGCGATCCAATATCCGTCCTTCAGAGCCAACACTAATCATCATGCTTATAGGTTCGCCCCACTTAGGAAGTCTCGAGGGGCTAGAGGCGCTGCCGCCCGGAGTGCTGCAAGTGCTGCGAGTCCTCTACCTAACCTTTTCGCAAATATCCCCGGGGGTGGATTTGGGGGAGCCAATACAAATGGCGCCTCATCACCATCGCCAACGCCATCCTTTGGGTTTGGAGGACCAACAACGCCACCTGCCCAGACATTCAGCAACGGCTCGAGTAGTGCTTTTCAATTTGGGCAGCAACAGGAGCAGCCAAAGCCGAATCCTTTCGCAAGCATAGCGCCGGCCTCTTCTGCCCCAACGAATGGAACAAACGGGGGAATGTTTGGAAATACAAGTTCAGGATCTTTTGGTAATTCAAATGCCGCGCCTACCAACGGTGTTTTTGGAAACAGTAACGCTGCTAGTACGGCTGCACCAAGCTTTGGTGGGTTTGGGGCGACCGCAAATAATGACAAGCCAGCATCAACGGGATTTGCCTTTGGCAACTCTAATGCAGCCGCCACATCGTCGGTACCAGCAACAGGTAGGATGTTTGGAAATAACACAAGCGTATCGACGCCATTTACGTTCGGTGCAGCGCCTACACCCACTGCACCTAAGGAAGAGACCAAGCCGGCTGCAATTGGTTTCTCCTTTGGGCAACCGGCAACGGCATCTACGTCCGAGCCACCAAAGACCACCACACCCTCATTTTCTTTCGCCAACCCGTCATTTGGTGCTCCAGCCACAACTACTACTTCAGCAGGTTTCGGATCAGGGCTACCTACAGACGCAGCCGATGGCAAGAAACCAACCGGATTCACCTTTGGAAAGTCTGCTGATGCGAATGCTGCTGAACCATCTACTGGATCATTGTTTGCGAAGCCCAGTGGCGCGCAGCCAGCTCAGACGACTGGTGGCTTTACATTTGACCAACAACCGAAGGAAAAACCATCTGGTGCATCATTGTTTGGAAAGCCCGCGGAGCCAAGTAAGCCAATGTTCGGGTTTGAAGAGAAGAAAGACGAATCAGCAAAGCCTGTATCAATTTTTGGCGGATTCGGAGCTACCAATAACACTGTGAAAAAGGATGAGCCGCAAGTGCCATCATTTGGTATGCCGATGGAGAAAAAGGATCTAGCTCCTCTCTTTGGGCCTCTAGCATCTGTCGAAAAGAAGGAGGAGCCAACATCGTTGTTCGGAGCGCTACCTTCAACTTCCGGAGGGTTTTCATTTGGAGCGCAGAAAGCTACGGAAAAACCAGCACAGAAACTTGATTTTGCAAATCCAATGTTTGGACCCAAACCGGCAGATATAAAACCCGCCGCACCACTTAAGCCGATAACCTTCCCTGCATCACCGTTTGGCCCACTTCCGTCTACCACCAAACCTCCTACCACCACTACAACCCCGGCAGCTGCACCTACGCCGACCCCTGCTACATCAACGGCAAATGCCGTATCTAGCGTGAGAATGCGCTCACCACCCCTCTCGTCGGATTCACATAAGTGGTCTGCCAACCAACTGACAGATTACTACAACTTGTTTGCACTTCGCTCTTTAAATCATTTCTTTAGGGAGGAACTGTCTAAACAGGATATCTTCGCGGACCTTACTCCTCTTTGCGATGCCTACGCCAACGAAGTTAGGAAGATTAAGGGACTGATGGAAAAGAACCAGAGGTACAAGTTTGGTGATTCATCGTTGGGCAGCGGTGTACCTGGCAAACGAGCCGGTGAAGACAACGATGAAAGAGGAGGGAAGAGGAGGGCCATGGGTGAAGGTAATTAGGATTCTCCCCACGTCTATTTTATTTCTGTTTGTTACAATCCTTATCCACGCACTGCGGGAGGGTGGATTTGGTTTGAACGTGTGGAAGAGGTGGATATTCTAGCTGGTTGGGTTTTCGTGCGACGGACAATCCGAAGGTCTCGGTATCCTGCTGCTGTTACACTACCGCTATTATGTCCCCTCTGACACCAGAGCTCTTTGACGGTCGGTGACGGTCGGCGGTACACTCTTGTTCACCAATTGTTTCCCTCTCCCGCTTGCACCACCACTCACCCTACACAATCCACTCACGTATTCATGCACCTATCCCCTACGATCTGCGATTCGGGCACGACATAATCCTTTCAGACCTTTCAAACTCTAACGATGCGCTCTCCTTACGTCTAGAACCCAAAGTTACTTTTGCGTCGCCGAACAAGTCATCATCATCACAAGCCCTGGCTTCCGTTCTCGGAGGGTTTCCATCGACCAAATCTATGGATGAGTCTCAAAAGCAGACTGACAAGCAATCGCCGAAACCTGGTATGCCTCTAGCTGCGTAAACAACCTTTTGGCATTGCTAATATATGTATCTGCATTCAAAGCGAGCGTCTTTGATAATCCATCCCCCCAACCTATAGTTTCAAGTTGGGTCAATCCATTTCAGAAACCAGATACCTCAAATCTCCCAGATGACCCAGAACCAATGTACGATGATGATGAACCCGTCTCTTCAAAACCTTCCGGCGGACTTTTCGATCGTATCAGCCCACCGAAAGATGCATCTTCGTTGGAACCAAAACATACTGGTGGTCTCTTTGATCGCATTTCACCACCCAAGGAGGAGATTAAGCCATTCGGCACGAGTATGTTTGGTGTGGGAGGAGACCAGACTTGGACTCCCGATAAGGGTCTCAAGTTTTCTTCGACTCCTTCGCCGGGTTCTTCACTGTTCTCTGGCGCCAGCACCAACAAGGGTGGCCTCTTTGGAGCTAACGGCACATCCACCGGTTCCTCTAGCCTTTTCGGATCTAAGCCTTCGTCTGCTGCGGCAACACCCAGCGCTCTGACCTCGGCTGAAAACTCAGAAGCTGAGAATGGTACATCAAATGAGGGCGACCCATCTGATTCCCAACCTCCGGCAACGACGGAAACCGACTTGTCAAAACAGGGCCCTGGAGAGGAGGATGAGAATTCATTGTTTCAGGCCCGCTCCATCATTTACGACATGAGTGGACCGGAACTAACAAAGGAGGGCGTCGGCACGCTGAGGGTGTTGAAGAACCGTCTCAACGGAAAGAGTCGGATCATCGTTCGCTCGGATATTGGAAAAGTGGTGATGAATGTGGCGCTGAAAGGGAGCGTCAAATATGTGCTACGGGAGAAGCGGCTACTTAGGGTTCCAGAATTTTTGGAGAGCGGTAAAATTAAGACCTGGGGCGCAAGGATTGGGAAGGAGGAAGTAGCTGCAAAGCTTTTGAGTACGGTCGAGGAAGCTAAGGGAAGTTCTTAAGGGACTAGTGATGTATGGATGCGAGAGGGAGGGGTGCATGTCTGTGGGAGCGCGATAAAAGGGATTTGTATATTATGCTTTTGTTTCTGTTGCGTTGTTGATTGTGCGCCCCCTTTTCTTGCCTTAACATAGCTGCGTTTTAACGGTGCCCTTTTTTGTTAAATTTTTTCTTTCTCTTGCGAATGTGACGAGAACTGCATTGATTGGGATGGATGGATGTCCGAGATGGCTGTGCTGTGTGTGTGGTAAACATGGAAGGGAAAATAGGGTGCATATGCATGTGGATGAGTCAGTTTTTTTCTCTTTTTTTTTACCTTATAGCTTTTTATTCCAGTGTCGACCGAAGTTGTTGTCCATCTGCTGTTCTTGAACTATATCGTGTACTGCTCAGCCTGTTGTCATATATGCTGTCTTGTTGCAATTGTTAGTGGAAGAGCTGGAGAAATGAGAAGAGAGTGGGTGGGATGCACAAAGTTAATCTTCTGTTGCAGATTGCTCTGGGTTTTGACCATTTCGTTCGTTCGTGCTTTAAGCTTTATGTATGTGAGGTGATGAAACTGAAATAGTGAATGAAGATTGAAGACAGCTCAATGTCACGTCGTCACCATGAATTCCCGATATGCCGTTTGCCTACTATCTCCATACTGAGAAATCATATGAGCAGTTGCACAAAGTTGGTTGGTAAATGCATCAAGTCAGAACAAACTTCCGCTGCCCAGACCAATTTCTGCAATCTTCTCCTTCGCATTCTGCTGATCATCGTCTTGAACCTGGAATCCTTTGTTCATTTCTGCCATTCACGTCTACTCGACAAGTATCTAGGTCCAGCGGAACCTTTTGTTACGATACCACTATAAATTTCCGCATGTAGTACTTACTCTCACTAGACCACTCTGTTAATAAGCTCATTGTCGATTTCATTCCCGCCTGCCGGATGTCTGTCTGCCTGCGTGGGTTATCTGGTAATAGCAATCCGGAATATGGGAGTAGTTACTGGCGGGATTATCTGGAGGCCGGTTAAATATCCGTTTGGGGGTTTTGTGGCAGCTTCAATCTAATCACGAATACGCGCCTTCACCTCTCCAGCAATGCCAACACGATGAAAACTAGGCCATTAACGACTGCTGAGAGTATAGATATCAAACAGACTCCACTGAACATAACTGAGCTCTTGGGCATAAACAGGCCTTATCGGACAGATCCAGTCCGAAGTTTTAAAGTCACGGCTCGGCCCGGTCCGTTCAGGAAAGCTTGTGCTGCAAAAAGGCCGTAGTTTCTAAGACACTTTAGGCTGGCTAAAGCAAAGCTTGACTGATCAGGCTCCTTAGAACATTAAAATGGACATGAAAGCCCTGTCTCCTAACCTCAAAGTTTTGCAGGAAGCCCTACACATGTAGAGATTCATTTCACCGATCTTCACTATCTCAATGACGAGGGAAATTGTGCCATCGGCGTCCAATTGTACTCTATTCCGTCTTTGATTCAAACCTTTGATCTATATGGATTGTCTCGGTCCACTACTGACGTATGGTGATCCGACACTACAGTATGGAACCAATGGAAGCTTTATGATCCACAGGAAGAATTAGGCAATGACGCCCAGCCAGGACAGGAACCAAAGCCGATCAAATGGTGGCAGTCAACCTAGTGTCTCAGTATGTCAAGGTGGTGAGTCTCGGCATCAGATATCCGTATGTGCTCACGGTCAACAAGGACGAATGAAGTGACACCGTCCTCCGGAAGGAACCCAAAAACAAGACGCCAACAGAACACGTGGAAGCCGCGCCCGAGAGGATCTGGTGCCACGAGGACTGGAAGACGTAATCCTGTTCTTCCGGTGAATATTGTTTTTCCGGTAGTTGGATCCAATTATGGTAGAGTACTGACCAGCTACTGTGGTTGGAACGTCAACAGTCATGAGAGAGTGTCTCATGCAGTTTTTATTGTATATTGGTCCACTCTTGACCATTTGGAGATCCAAAAAACTATTGGCAAGTAATGTTCCAACCACTACGACTGGTACAGAAACCGTTAACTTCACGTAGTGCGAACACGAAGACGTCTAGTGTTTTATGGCCTAATGATAATCAGTCAGAAGTCGATAGTATTCACATATAGGAACAAAGTTAACATCAAGTCTATCATATTAGAAGAACAAGAACTTTACCGAAATCTAAAGAAATTTCACTTAGCACAGTTGGTGTCGTACTGCCAACAGTGAATGATCACAAGGATGGCATCAGGAGTCTAAGACAGTTTGTTTGAAAGGAACCTTGAAATTGAACTTCGGAGCCTTGCCGCCGACCGTGGATGGGCGTTTGCCGCCTACAATGTAGCTGCATCTTCAACATTCGCCGTATCGGAGTCCCGGTCACAACTTCGTGCGATTGTGCACCCCGAAGGTATTGAGAAATACTTCCACGATCGTTTGAATATTTATATCCTTAAACCGTAGTAAGCCGTTTCTGCCGTGCTGCGTGGCGGACGCCCTACGGTTTAGGGATACGGTCCGGACCCAAGGACGAAGTGAACGTGTAGTACTCCAGTTCAGGATCTCTAATCACTGAGTCCAGATGTCCTCGGCTTACAATGGTAGAGAGCAAACGTACGTATCTTCCATTTTGGCAAGGTTGCGTCGGCGATTGACCCAAGAACAGATACAAAGCATGCCGTCGAATCATGGCTTTTTGAACGGTCGTTTGTCTGTTTTTTTCATGTTGGAATGCTGGGCTGTAGTTCTGTGTGGCGGTAGCGAAAAGAAATGCATTGGCGTCCTCGTACTCTACATCTGGGCCAAGCGCCAAGTGATAAGCGGTGACGCGTGTGAAGAATCAGACGTCAGTCTACGATTTGATATCGGCCCTCTTCAAAACAGTCTTACCTACCAGAAACTAAAACTTTACCAACGTTTACATCTATTCTCATCTCTCCTGATCAGTGCTGAATGAAACGGTGGCCTCGATGCTACCTGCTGCATATACCCGTAGACTAACGATATGAGACCTTGGAAGATAGAATTTGTTTCAGCACACTGCCGTTTTAATGATACATTGGATGTCTTTATCAGACTTTGGCCATCGGTTTCATCCTAGATGGTCAGTTCCCGTCGGATACTAGCACAGCTCCACCCCGTTCTGGATAAATAAGCCACTGGGCTGTACGGACGCCAGGGTATCGACACTAGGGATATACTCTTATCGTGGGTGGCTTTCGCCAAGAAACTTGGGTCTTTACGCCAAGTCGGTTTCTTCTGAGCTTCTGAGGCCAACCAGGGAATAAAGTGGTGCTAAGGGGGGGGGCTCCAGGGTAAACGCGAATATAATGAGCCCATTATCGCTTCGCACGGTTTCTGGGCAACGATAACAAAGGACGGCGAGCAATGTCTCGGATTCTGATAGCCTCGTGTAATGCGGTATGTTGCCGTTGGTTTTGTTCCGCATCGGATTCTTTACTCGACCGACGTGTTGTGCGGCGCAAGTTGCACGGGCTGCATAATTAAGACTGAGTACTTATAAGTGTAACCCTCTTCCTGTGCCTGCAGGACGACCTGCTGCTGCATTTAAGATTCTACGCCTGCGCTGGTGCGGTCTTCGAATTCGAAGGTGTTAAAGTCCCCTCTCAGCGCCCCGGTCATTCGTTGGACTGGTTTTATATACCAATTTCAACCTCGTCAACATGGATATGGTATGCTATGTCTACGCTCTCATGCCACTATAACCATTCAATTACATCTTCCCCGTCCATCTATACGATGATCAGAATGCCTATGCTAACATGTTTGCTTAATTGACAGCCAGAATACAACGACTCCCTGCCCACTGGCGGGGATCCCAAACTCATCGACGTGAACGCCATTTATCAAGACACTGGGTACCATATGGTTTGGATTATGGTACGCCGTATATCATTACAATTAAGCTACCAGATTGTATCCTGACAACTAGTCAGGCATGTACCGCTGTCGTATGGCCAATTATTCCCGGTATCGGTCTGCTATACGGAGGGTTAGCACGTCGAAAGGCATCTCTGGCACTCCTTTGGCAGTCTTTCTTGGTCTCGGGAGTGATTTCGTTTCAATGGTGGTTCATCGGATACACCCTGACGTACTCGAGAACTGCTGGCCCCTTCATTGGGAATTTCGACAATATTGGTCTCAAGGATGTTGCCGCTGCACCATCCATCGGTTCTGGATATATTCCGGAAGTCTTATTCGCAATATTTCAATGTTTTTTCTGTGTAGCTACCGTACAAATCATGATCGGTGGTGCCCTTGAGCGTGGACGGCTTGTACCTTCTCTTGTCTTCGCGTTTATCTGGGCAACAGTTGTCTACTGCCCGATTGCTTGCTGGACGTGGAATAGCAGTGGTTGGCTTTACAATCTTCCGTCGCTCGATTACGCTGGAGGTAGGTAATATTCTCTCGCAAACCCCACTCTAAACTGACTTACGGAATCAAGGTGGGCCCGTTCACGTTGCATCCGGTTTCTCTGCCCTTGCCTATGCAGTTGTTCTGGGCAAGCGCAAGGATAAGGAGTCCCGTGTGAGACACCGCCCTCACAACGTCACAATGGTCTTCATTGGAACATGCTTCATCTGGTTTGGCTGGCTCTGCTTCAACGGAGGATCCACCCTCAACGCTACCGTCCGTGCTATGTACGCAATGTTCAATACCAATCTCGCTGCATCTACTGGAATCTTGGGCTGGGTGTTGACCGACTACTTCCGCAAGGGAGGGAAATTCTCGGTTGTTAGTGCATGCGAAGGTGCTATCGCTGGTTTGGTCGGAATCACTCCTGCCGCTGGATTTGTTCCCTTCTGGGCTGCTGCTATAATCGGCTTCGTCACTGCTTGTGTTTGTGCCTCCCTCGAGGACCTCACCGAGTGGATCCAGATCGACGAGTCGCTGGATGTTTTTAAGCTCCATGGTATCGGAGGCCTTGTTGGGTCGTTCTTGACTGGGATTTTTGCCACTTCTTCCGGTATGCAGGTCGATGACTGATTTTATTAAGTCTGTTTGTTAACACCCAGCGTAGTTAGCATGCTCGATGGAATTACCAATGCACCAGGCGGAATTGATGGCAACGGCATACAGATTGCATTTCAGCTTGCTGATATGGTTTCAATCTCTTCATACTCCTTTACTGTCTCTGCCATCATCCTCTTCGCAATGAAGTACATCCCTGGTTTGAACATCCGTGTAGACGAGGACGCCGAGATAAGGGGTTTGGATACCCATGAGTTCTACCAAGAGGAAGTACGTACATATTTGTCTATTGTTTTTGTTTGAACCTCACGACTGATTGGCTTGGTGATCAGGTTGGAGACTGGAGCGCGATTAACAAAGCAGATAACAATATCTTGGGATCTATGATGATCTCACAGCCAAGCACTCCACCACAAGAGCAAGAGCTGGCAGCTGAGAAACGCCGCGCTTAGACATGTGTTGGGAACTAATTAGGTTTTTTTATAAATGATATCTTGTACAAATAGTTTTTTGGTTTTGCGAGGGGAAAAGGAAGGGTGGTGCCCTCGTATTTTTGTTATAGAAACGTTTAATGAAGTTATATCTGCCAATGTAGTACCTGGTATGCAGACGCAGGGCGTGCAGCATGCCGCTCCGCCCATCATCTCTTCGCAGACAGCTGGGATACTCGCATGCCGGAGTGCCTGTGGCTTTCTCGGCTTTATTAGCCTGCTGTTCGGCACATACACTTGGTGTTCCTAACATGGAATCAAGAGTGTCGTTAAACGTTAACCCATAGCCGCCCATGATGCCTGGGCATGTCGTCACAACCGCGAAACATCGCGCTGTTACATGGAGGCAGAGAGATCAATATCCATGCGAAAGTACTTGAATTAGGGCCGGTCACAGGGCTCGTTATACGAATTTTAGTTCTCAGTTAGTGATGCTTGTGGGGGTGAATTGCTTTGGATTCCTCTTGGTAAGCTTTTGTCTACGTCCAGTTGTATGTAGACCCAGGAGAACGTGTGACTGTTCTACGACGGACAAAAGAGAGTAACTACAGCTTTCGAACCTTGGTGTTTATAGCACCTGACTGGCGTTTCAAGCGCCCAGAACTGCCAGCTAAGCTAGGCTTGAGTTCTTGCTTATTGGAAGACCTGATCATACATAACGTTATTTTCAACAATCAGTTAAACTCACATCACCAGACGAGTAGGCCCAAGTAATCTGACGGCAGTGATGATAGGGGAAGAATGCACCTTCTAGATAAAAGAGAGCAAAAGAATGACCACTACAGGTTTCGAACCCCTTGGTGTTTACAGCACCTAGCGTTTATAGCACCTAGCTAGCGGTTCAAGCGCTATGAACTGCCAGCTAAGCTAAACACCAGCTATTGTTTATTGGAAGATTCGGATTTTGATCATGCAAACATATGCATGATTACTGCACCTGGCGTATGCTGCACCTGGCATTTATATCACCATGCACTGCCAGTCAAGCTAAGAATCTGTTCTTGCTTATGGGAAATTCAGACTTTACATAACTTGCAAAACAACTATCCATCCGATCATAAGCTTTGCTTTGCAGAGGGCAAGCCCTCGCTAAAGTGCCATAGAATCTACGGCACGACATCTCCATAAGCACACATAGTTTCCTTATTTAATTGCTACCTAAGAAGGCAACTATCTTGTCTCCAGCCCAGCCGCCAAATTTGATTAGGTGACTAACCCTAACCGCCATCGACGCACCCATCAGTAGCCGACGAGAAAAATATGATGCTTGGCGCTACCGGATGGTCACGAGACAAGCAACTATCAAGTAAAGATTGAGTGAATTTCATAGCGACAGCTGTAGTGTGCGGCACGGCAGGACAAAAGAATAGGTCCCGAACCCGGGTTAGCGTTTAAGGCGTTTGATGTTTAGAGCACTCAGAGTGATCACACAGTTCGAACCTGAATGTAGCGTTTGCAGCGCCTAATTTTTTCTGCACCCGGTGTTTACTGCACCATTCTCTGCCGCTTATGCTAAGGGGGAAGCTCTTGTATATTCGATGGATCTGTAGGACTTTGAGGTTCAGATACCATATCAAATACCATTAAACTGAGGTACTCGCAACAGGGCTAGTGCTGAAGTTCTCGGGCACAGGGGTGAAAGTAAGACCGTGGCCATTCCACTCGAGTACCAGCAGGTGGCGGAATGGCTACGTTCTTACTTTCACCCCTCTGCCTGGATACTTCAGCCCTGACTCGAGTATTAGTCCAACGTATTAACGTGGGTCCCATCACCCGGTTAAACATATTCGATATTCCCATGCATCAGATTAATCTATTCTGGAATTTACTGGAAGCGTTTGTATCACCATCATGCTCCTACTCCATGTCAAAGACAGCTGTCTCATGCTATTGAATACTGTGGCGATGGATCATTCAGCAGCATAGTGCGGTGGACTGAACAGAGAAGCCCTGTTCCAAACGAGTTTTCATAATATACTTGAATGTGAAACCCATGCAAGATTTCTGCCCCTCCTGCCCCGCTATTTCATCCTTGACACCATTAAACACCATCTCAGGGTAGCTGGACCTAAAGGAGGTCAGTTAGCTAAACTTTGGTGATAATAAGTGCAGGGAGTTTATTTGGATATCGTTTCCCGGAGGGTTGGGTTGGATGTAGCACAAACGATATTAGAATGATTGCTTAGAACTCTCGGGATGATCATACCCCCATTGACGTGCCATTCATTATATGCCCTGCTTGATCCCAGCACCCGGCCTGTAGCTTTGTTAGGAAAAATAGATCAACACATATCAAGTACATTTATTTCTACTATTTCTAGCGTCCAGTCCGAATTCAACATCGCGTATGGCTCGCAACCACAGCTTGAATGGTATTACTTTACTACTTGCTCTAGTTGGGGGTATTCTAATTAGGTTGGTTCCATTTCGTACAAGCCCGTACAAGTTCGTACGAACCACAAACTCCTATATGCTCATACAAATTTGTACGAGCCTTTACAAGTCCCTACAAGCTCATGTAAAGTGCTGGTGATAATTCTGTGGGGTTATTTAAGTAGCAAGACTAATCGTGTAAAAGCTTCTACGAGCTCGTACAAACTTGTATAAACTCATACAAACTCGCGGATCTGGAAGCTTTTAGAACTCATAAGCTTTTACACATACGAGTGTGTACTACCTTGTACAAACTCGGACTAATATGCTCTATTGCGTCAGCACTAATTGATATATATGTTACTTGAAGCTTAAGTAGCTGCGGATTGCGTAGGACGAGCACATAGAATTATGTAGGCTTTATGGACGACTCTCACTTCTGCCCGCTGGAACGCTCTTAAGAAGCTCATGGTTTGCTTATATGAATTCGTGTGGATTTGTGCGGGCTCGTGTGGGCTCGCATGCGCATTCTTAAGTTTGTACGATATTGTATAGGCTCGTGTGGAGTCGTGTGGAGTCGTGTGGGGTTGTGTGGGAACATGGGTGATTTAGGATTTGCATCCACTCTGCCACCGAGGTATCCTTCTTGCCAGGCTCCAGTGTGAATGGAGCTTTTAGTGGACTCATTGTGCTATACCCCTTCACGCCTGGTTTTCTCTAATTTGTTGTATTTTTTCAGTCCTGAAAGCTCATTGGAGTAGTTCCCGCAGCGTCTGAGACCGAGTCATAGTCTCAGTCTCAAAAATCTGGAGGCCGCTCTCACCCCGCAGCACAACATTGCTCTCAGTCGCAGTCTCAGTATCAGATACTACAGAAAGGATAGCGGGGTGCTTTAGTGGTGATTGCTTGGTGTTTAGTTTCTACTATCGAAGCCGAAATTCTCGGCAGGCTATAAACTATTCCAAATTTCGTTTGCTATGAACTCTGAGACTGACATCTGGAGCACCGGTAAATCTGGAGGTGGGGGGCGACCCTCCTCTAGATCCTAATCTGGAGGCACTCTAGACGCTGCGGGAACTACTCTATTGTTCCGTTGGCCGTTAATTAGTCAAATATTTTGATCAGTGTAACAAATCAGCGTGTAGAAGAAAGGCTTATACGAGCTTGTTTGCATGTCCTTGCATTATTCTACATATGCATGTAAATAACTTAAGATAGAGCAGAGATAATTCACTCGATTCGTTACGACTTCCGTAAACAAGACGATTGCGGAATGCAGCCCGAATAGATGGGCGCCTAAAGGTTAGGGTTGCGAAATACTACTCCCGTTGACTAACATCTCGACAACACGGCTCACTATGCACACAGCCCCGTCTTCTCCTCTCCGCGATAACACTCGCCCCCTCAATTCCCGGTTGCGCAATGGCAGAGTCTGATGAACGCCCGCCGACTGAACAAGATGCGCTCCTCCCAAAGAGTGACGACCCCGAAAGACAAGACGTCGACGATGGCGCTCCAAAGATCCCGGGTGCAAAGTTGCAGTACATTCTCCCTGCGCTGGCCATTGGGGTACCTCATTTCATCTTACTCACTCCGAATGGTTTGCTCACTATATGTTTAGATCTTTCTTGCGGCCATGGATAACACAATTGTATGTATATTCAGTTCGAAATAACACACTTCAGGAACTAACGTTTGTGAGGTGGTCTCCTCGTACGGTGCAATCGGTAACGACTTGAAAGAGCTCAACCGCACCTCGTGGATTGCTACCGCATATCTTCTTACTACGACAAGCTTTCAGCCGCTATATGGGAAGCTGAGCGATATCTTCGGCCGCAAGGCAAGTCTGTTGTTTGCGTATACCGTATTTGGCGTGGGTTGCTTGGGTTGCGGATTGAGTAGGACCATGGGGCAGCTGATAGCTGCCAGAGCGTTTGCTGGCATTGGAGGAGGTGGAATGACGACCGTTGTGAGCATTCTTGTCAGTGACCTGGTTCCACTGCGATCCCGCGGTACCTGGCAAGGGTTGTTGAACATCGTTTTCGCCAGTGGTGCTGCCGCGGGGGCTCCATTAGGTATAAAACCCAATCCCCGATAACACGCATTTACATAGATACGTTACTAACGATAACACAGGCGGAATCATGGCAGACACCATAGGCTGGCGCTGGCACGTCCTTGATACCTTTCTACTGATTGCGTAGCTAACATTCTTGACCAGGTCCTTCATATTTCAATATCCCGGAACGCTTCTTGCCTGTCTAGCAGTTGGCGTCTTTCTCAACCTACCATCCTCTGCTGAAAGCACAACTTCCTTCAAAGCTCGCCTCCAGCGAGTTGATTTCCTCGGCGCAGGAGTCCTTGTCCTGGCGGTTCTTAGTCTCCTCATTGGACTCGATCAAGCTAGCAATGTCTCGCTCAAATCGCCGGTGGTGATAGCCAGCCTCTTGATCGCCATCGCCCTGTTTGGTGCTTTCGCCTATATTGAATCATTCATCGCCTCTGAACCTTTTGCACCTCCCCAAATCGTCCGTGAGCGTACCATCTTTGCATCGTCTCTCGCAAACTTCTTCGCTTTCGGCTCGCATATGACTGTGCTGTTTTATGTGCCGCTTTATTACCAGGCGGTCCGTTCACTCTCTCCTGGCGAGGCGGGGATACGGCTACTACCTGCCATTGCGGGAGGCGTGTCGGGATCTTTGCTCGGAGGACTACTGATGCAGAAAACGGGGAAGTACTACTGGCTCACGGTCATTGCGTACTTTCACTCTGTTGTCGGCGCAACTCTCGTTCTCGTTTCAGTTTTGATGGCAGAGTCAACAACAGGAATCTCTATTGGCATCATTTTCTCTGGATTCGGCAACGGAATTGGCGTAACGTCTTCGCTGGTTGCAATCATCGCCGCTGCGGGACCTAAGGATCAAGCGGTGGGTACGGCGGTCAGCTATCTCTTCCGCGCGTTAGGCACGGTGACTGGAGTTAGCGTGGGTAGTATGCTGGTACAGAATAGGCTTCGGGCCGAATTAGCTGCGCGGCTGAAGGGTGATGATATAGACGAAATTGTGAGGAAGGTCAGGGAGAGTATGGAATTTATTGGAACCCTACCCGAGGAGACGAGGGTTGTGGTGAGAGCGTGCTATAAAGACGCACTGCAGATGGCATTTATGTTTGGGGTGGGACTGGCCGTGCTTGCGTTTGTGAGTTCCACGTTTATCAAGGAAAAGAGGCTGGGAGGTAGATGATGGTGCTACTTTGGTGGAAAAGGGTTGCTTTGCTTTTGGAGACGAACCGTTCGGATGGATTTGCGAATGCCGAGTGCGTATGTGTGAAACGGGCTGGGTTTAGATCATATATATAACATTTACAGCATCTAGAGGCATTGGCTCAAAATCTCTATTTGTCATTAGTAGGTTATAAATGCTGAGCGTCGACTATTCTATTTATATTAATAGTCGATGTTATCAACAAAAGAAATTGGTGAATTCTGATGGTATGTTATTGATGGACGACATTAGGTATACCCATCGGTATACCCATCGAAGTAAAACATTGTTGAGGTCATTTTCCAAGGCCAAAACTGAGAGGAGGAACCATCAGCAATTGCTCAGAGGCCATAATTTCAGGTAACAGTTGACCACGACATATACCGAATACGCATTTGTGAAGAAGTCAGATTAAGCATCTGTCATCACTCAGTCATTCTCCAACTGGGGTTCGGGCTACAGCATGTATCTACCACGCCCCAAGACTACATGTATCCCTATATAACAAGCCCGCATTTGATATAGCTTTAGGGACCGGCGGACCTGTAGGTAGAAAGCGATACGTAATATCTTGACGGGGTTAGATCACCTGACTTGCCGCGGTCCCGGGCCGTGAGTGGTCGAGGACGAGGACAGCCTTTTCGGGTCAGAATTCGGAAATTTGATGTCAATTTTGTTTCTACGCCAAACCTAACAAACCCGATAGATAAACAGCTGGATAGCCGTCTTCGGGACCACCAAACTTTGCCGTAACCACGGACGTTCCCATCGGATTTAACCGGACTATAAATTTGATACCGGGACGTCTGGATGCCGAACACACTAATACAGACGCTGTCACCCAGGAATGGGAAGTGCAAAGGCGGCAAAGATACTGAAGCCAGCGGCAGGAGAACTATCCGATCATGCAGCCTCATTGTTCATTGTTGTACTAGCTTTTGACGTGCTGACAATGTTCGAGCTTTGAATGGTCAGTTCAGTATATCGTACGAAAACACACCAGGACACGTATGACTATTCCCGATCATAGGAGCCAGTGCAGTACCAAACAATAACATCGCATTCCGACCTTCCGTGGCACTGAAACCTCCCCCAGCATTTAGGCACACCTGGCGGTAAAGCAAGGAAAAATATCCAGTGCTTTGAGACATCCCGGACGTTGAATGATGCTTGTTTTGCTGGAGTCCACTCTATAAACTGCTTGTAGAACCGGGACACGCGGGCAGAGAAACACCTCCATCACCGACAAGAATACACCGAAGAGGTGTTAATTGGCCGTGTACTAGAGCATTATGGTGTAGCAAGTAGATTCGCTGACTAACGCCGTATATTGATGGCTAAGTGTGATATCCATAGCCTGAGGAGTTTTTTTAATTTATATAAGCATTGGCTTTCCCACAAGTAGCAAGAGTCTCTAGCAACCGCAATTTGCTATAACTCGAAAGGACATTCATCTTCCATATAATGAGCTATTTAACGATCAAGGAAACGCAGAGAAAATAACGTTGACAAATGAATATAATTTAGCTTGCTAGGTTTGGGAAAGGCTATTGCCAGCCTTTTTCTTCTGTCAGGTTTTTATCAGGCTTTTTACAGCGAAACAGCCTTGTAAATGGGTTTGACCGCAAAAATCCTGAGAACATATTTCCTCAAACTACCAAGCCCCCATAAGTAGCCTCTTGCCGTTAGATTATCATCTGCGAATGTACCCTACAAGAGCTGATGAATTAGCCAACAGAGTCTCACGCCGTGGTTTGCAAATCTCCTCCCTTCATGACTAGTGACAGTCTCATACTGAGGGCCTATATCTACATGAATCTCGTTGTCATCAATATATCGCTGTGGCGTGGTGACCTTGATGGATTTGTAATAAATGGAACCTTACAAACCTTAGGCTGGCTCCCAGGGCGCATCAGCCTTGATATAGAGAATTCAACACCATACTACAAACCTTGACAAGAAAACCCATTGCCTTACACAATGATGACACCAACCATCGGGGTCCCCGAGACGGAGCTTCTCCCGCTCATTCGATGGAGTACTTCCTTAACCAGAAGATACACCTATCACCTACGAAGCAAAACTACATCCCCTCGAGTAGTTAGCTTCGATCCAGTGCAGACAAACAGAAGATAATCAATATCTCGATGCCCTTCCCCTCCTAGTACGCAACTTTCTTACGCAGCTATCTCAGTAAACACAGTCAGGGCATAGAGGATGACGGGCGTTTCCACTCCGTTCCATGTGCTTCTTCCTTAGTCCACAACCCAGCGCCTGGAAGAATGGTGACGATACGTACTCCTCCCCGGCTACTTGATGTTTCAAGCACTCACAAGTGACGAAACAATAGACACTGTGGATGTAGCTGCATCGTCGTTCAAGCAGCAGCAACAGAGACGACGACGCTCGGTTCTTTGTTGCAGTAGTGCAAGAAATACCCTACGAAGTACCTAGGAGAGAGGTGGAAGGTTGTACGTTCACCCCTCTTTCCTGGTGATAACCTCGGGGTTTTTCGTCATCACCACCGCCTCCACGTCATTGCAGTCAATCGCCCCCCACCACTCCAACCCAATAGTCTCGCCACACCATCCATGACGAGTCATAAGGTCCTAGGTACACGCCTCCATGGCGGACGATGGTCCTCCTCCTAGTGATGGGAACCCGTGACACCCACAGTACAACAATTCTTCTGCTAGCGTCGAATTCAAACTTTGTCGCTGTCGGTGCATTCCTGCATGATATCGATAAGGAAGTAGTCGTCCCGCACCCACGAGGGGGGGGTGGCCGGTCTAGACCCACAATATAATCTACGGAAAGAGTTGTCACTTCTGGACATGGGAACTTCGTCATTGAGTGGTTGATCATGCCTTGCGTGGCCATTCCACTCTATGTAGTTAACTCATCAGATCGGAACTGAGATTTGGGATCACGGGCGTCTTGCCGGCTCTGGGCAAAGGCCTTGTGTCCCATTTCCTACACTATGCAAGTTATCGAGTGTTCACAGGTTACGATTGTGGGAAGATGTCCGGAATGAGATAAGCAGCCCTTTATGTTGACTGCCGTTATTTGGTAGCAACGTCGTGAAGACGCATCGCGAGTGATCTGGTGTGATCGCGTGTAAGCCACATGCGGATCGGGTGTCTTGTGGCGGCGGCGGCAGCGCCGAAGGGCGTCGTAGGTTTTCGATTCAGTTTTTCGCAATCGGAGGATACAAAGGTGACGATGTATATACGCGGCAGAGATGAGGGTTTGGAAAGTGGCCGTTGAAAGTACCACTTACTGTACATTACCGCGCTAGAGCTGATTTGCTCTGCAGTCGTCATCGGCGGACGCGCCTCGGATGTCTCCCATGGTTTCAGTAAAAAGGCCACCACCACCGGTAGAATTCTGCAAAAGTTAGCGACGGAGAAAACCTTCCCTCCGGAATTAAAAATGACACGTTTTGAGAGTGCAGATGTTCCGATGATCTGGAAGGGGAATTTTGCTGCTCAAATGCAAAAGTCACGGGAGGACCCTCACTGGTTTTCCCAATGACGCGTAAGTACTTCCTTGCGGGCGTCCTTGGCCGATCATGTCCCTCGCTCTGCTCGCTCTGGCCTCGCTCCTCTGCGACGTTTTTAGATCTTGTGTGCAGGCTGCAGCCAATAGCAGCCACCGCTTGCTTGGCTGCCGCGTAATGCTGCAGACTTGCGTACTCCTTCCCCGAAGCGGTTTGGCTCGGGCGAAGGACTTGACCGAGGGAACGAAGGAGGGAGGTGTTCTGCCTCTCACTGTGCCTTCTCCGCGTTGTGCTTGCTGCAAAGTGGCTCAGCGGTCGTTGTCGCTCGCCCTCGCCCTCGCCCTCTTCTAGGATTATTCCTCTTTGCCCGCAGATTCTTCTGACGAACTGACTGGCACTCATCGCCTCATTGGCACACTTCTTCGACTTTGACCACTTCTTTAGCCTCCTTTTGGGGTTTGTGTTGTTTTTCGGCCTGTGTTTCTCCCAGACTCTCTCTCTTTCCCTCCCTTACATTTGGCTGCACTCTCGCCTACTCCACACCTATCCTCCTCTCCGCTACGAACTGACGACTACCCACTCTAATCGGCCACCACCATTTGGTCATTTTCGTTGACCGGCAGGGAACAGGGGACAGGACAAGGTCCCTCGCTGGAAACAGAAGCTCCATTCTGGCGGGCTGCGTAAGCTGTGTACATACTTCCTCCAGGCCATTTGACAACCCACCCTCCACCACGTTTCCTACGAAAAGCACGGCTACGAGGCCAATCTCTTCTCTACGTTCGCCACTGGCCTCGTCCGCTCCGCACCGTCCACAAGCAATATCATATTCTCGCCTGCGCTCCGAACCATTATCAAACCTCGTCGTCTGCTTCAACACCACGCCTATCTCGTCTCCAGCGTAGCCAGCCCATCCCTGAACAACCCATCCCCGGCAACCGACGACTGACGACGAAAGGGCGACGACGGCGGCGACAGCGATCACTTTAATACGAAGTGACAAAACCCCTTCACCCCCCCTTCCCCAATCTCTCGGAACAACAACACCACCTCTCGACATGGCGACGAGCAGCAATATACCACACACGGATGTCGCAGCATGGGCTAGGAATCTAACCAACAAGTACACAGAATGCATCAACAGCAAGCGCTCAGATGCTCTCGCTGCACGGACACGGAACCTTTCACTGGACTCACCCTCACCATCACCAGCAGCATCCTTCGCGGACCTGAAGAAGTCGCCGGAAACCACCCGCAGCAGCGGCTCCTCTTCCTCGTCACGGCCATCAACCTCGCGTGGGGCTTCATCGTCATCGCACGCGCTACGGAAATCTAAATCAAAATATGCTCTGAGTTCATCTCGAGAGCCAGAAGTTGGACCCGATGGGCTACCTGGATACTCAGCTCGCTCTACTGCTAAGGTTCCGACGCCACCGTCTGATTCCGCTTCAATCAAGTTCCATGCGGTTATGCGGCAACTTTCGTCAGTACCTCAGAAGTACGAAAACCCTGGGCTGTTGGATGAAGCTTTGGCTGTGGTACCTTTGACGAGAATATATGCAGAGGCAGAAGAGGAAAGTCAGATTATGCAAGTCGAGGCCGTGAGTCTCGGGAAAGAAAGGGCAAAATGGGGATACCAGGATTGTGTGATTATGGCGCTTCTCAAGTAAGTAGAAGGGAAACTTTGGAATGGGATTTTGGGTTTGGGCGGAAGGTCCAGTGGTTGAGGGCATCACTGCCTTTGACAGTAACTGGACCTAGCCCTAGCAGAATATCTCATTGCAACTTGGCGTGTACTGTGGGTTTGTACAGCTGCTAACGTGTACCAGATGGTTCAAGAGGGACTTTTTTACTTTCGTGGGTAATCCCCCGTGTCAACGGTGCTACGCCGAGCGACGGCCGCATGATACGCACCCGATCGGTTCAACACATCCGACACCAGAGGAGAAGGCACGTGGTGCATCTCGGGTGGAGCTTTTTCAGTGCAAGAACGAGCAATGTGGAAATCAGGAACGGTTTGCTCGCTACAGTGATGTATGGACCTTGATGCAGGAGCGGAGGGGACGGTGTGGGGAATGGGCCAACGTGTTTTCCATGTTGTGTCGTGCCGTCGGTAGCAAAGTTCGCTGGGTCTGGAATAGTGAAGACCATGTAAGTTTGTTTTCTTGCTTTAGCGTTTATTTGGTCGGCGTGCACTGCTTAAAATAGTTGCTAATGATGTTACAGGTTTTTACAGAAGTATTTTCTGTCCATGCCAACCGTTGGATACACGTCGACGTCTGTGAGGAAGCTTTCGATCAGCCTCGACTTTACACGGAAGGATGGGGAAAGAAGATTGCATATTGCATTGCCTTCTCTCATGATGGTGCAGCAGATGTCACCCGGAGATATGTCCGCAATCCTCGCCGACATGGCCTCCCTCGGACCAAATGTCCCGAGGAAGTACTGCTATTCATCATGAACGATATTCGGGCGAAAAGGCGGGAAGGATTATCTCCAGAAGACCTCAGGCGCTTGGAGAAGGAGGATAGAGAGGAGGAGAAAGAACTTCGGACATATGAGATCAAGTCAATGGTTGCCGATGGTCTGATAGAGCCAAGGAGTTCGAGGAAGGAAGGGGAGAAGCGACCTCGACAGAGTGGTTTGTCTCTCTTAATGCTGCATGATGTTTGGCGTGTCTGACCTTAGCTAGGCCCTGTGGATTGGAAGCGTCGGAGAGGCGAGGCTGGTGAACAGCTTCCGGAACAATCACCCTTAGAGTCGCCGGACCACCGTATGGAGCAAGACGGGCACTGATCTCTTGGCCCTTGGGATCTGATTGTTTTGCCTGCAGTTGTAAAGAGACAGTTTCACGGGTAATTGGAGTTCTGGCGTATCTGCTTTTTGGCCTCTATCGGTTTCGGACGACGGAATGCATCTATCGCCGTTACGCATATTGATTGGGAGTTATTTCTTTGGTTACATTTGGTGTATAATGATGGATACTTGGTGAGGGTTGTCATCGGCTTTAAGCCCGTGCGAGTATCTAGGTTGGGACAGCAAGTTGGTTTCGCACGTGATGGCTGGTGGGACTTGTGGAGGAAAACTAGGAGGACGATATGGAGGCGGCTTACAAGCCTCGACAAATCTCAGACCATCACCACCGCTCGCGACTTACTATTTTCCTTGGACACATACTATTCACAGCATATTTCCTTCGTCACAAAAGCCACACGCTATTACCACTACAGTCACAGTCACACTTCTTCCTTACTTCGTCTAATCGGGTCTGAGACTTTGATCATATTTTCTTAGGATTGGGATTAGGATTCTCCGCCGCCACATTTAGTGATTTCATCGTCACGACTCTTTGAAGCAATTGTCAAGCGTCACCATTTCTTTATTCTTATGTTTTTGTATTCTGGGGTTTCTTGGGCGCGCTTCTTTTAATTGCTTTTTTTGGTTTCGGGGTTTCATGGGTGTTTTGGGTTCCTTTTTTGTGCTTTCATCTCGTTTTTGCTTGAGGGGGTGGGGGATGCGGTTGGAATTAGGGGTGGATTTTTTTATTGGTGAATACAGTTGGGGAATAAGGTACTTGGTAAGGGGAGAAGCAGGCAAGCTGTATATCTACCGCTTCATATTGGGTGGTTTTAGACAGGACAGACAATTGAGATGCATAACCTCTGGAGTTGGTAGGCGCAAGTCCCCTCCAGAGACAATCATTTACACATATTCCAAGTGTCGATCTTCGTATTGTACGCACGTCAAAAAAGTGATGTACGCATGTCTCACTGCATAAGTAAATAGATAGTCATTCCCAAGCCCCAGGGCCAGGCAACTTCCGCGTGTGTCTATTGTGAGATGTGATGATAAGCTAGGGATTGCGGCGATCAGCGCTGGACATGGTGGCGACATGGTGGATCACTCGTAACACCGCGTCATGTCACGTCGGGCGGCTGAAGTTCGAACGGTTCTTTTGATCAGGTTGCTGATCGAATCGTTGGATCGACATGTAGCTGAGTTGTCCTGTCTTGTCACCCCGATTGCGTAACTTGTCTCGTGCCCAGCCAGCCTCTCCTGAAAAAGTTGGAGCATTTGTAGCGTTGGATGGCGGAAATGAGACAGTACCGTTACGTATGCACACACGGATGTGGGCGAACCCGTTTGTTTTGATGGTGTGTACCTAAGCTGAAGACCGCGAGGCAGCGAGTGGCGACAAATCATAGGCTGAGGCTCGTACTTAAGTAGTTCTCAGTCAAGCCTCGCTGGGTTCTCACTCGTGCGAAGGACGACAGCGAGACTTGCACGAAAAAAAAAAAAGGGTGGACCATAGTCTACCTCTTATTGTCCCAAACCTTCCTCATTTGAGACATAATGCAGCAGCGAACCTATCAGTTGCATGAGATAAGCATACCGTCCCTATCCAGTGAGTGTTTGAGTACACTTCTGCAGACGAAGACTAGCTGCGCTCGGGGAAGGGAAGGTGTTTGATGCGGTGGTGGTGGTGATGATGCAACATTACACGTTTCTGGATCGAGGCGGAAATGGGGTTGCGTTATTGCTGGCTGCAGATACGCTGACGAGTCCTTGTGGAAGCCATGCTACGAGTTTGGTAGGGGTAGTGATAATGATGGATCGCCCAAAGAGGCCGCTGGCGTGTTATGGGGGACGCGTACGGTAGGGCTGAAAGAGCCAGCCACGATTAACCAGATGTCGTTGAGATTACTTTTAGTTCTGTAGAATATTCTAGATTTAAGCACACAAACTATCTGATACCAGCCTATATTATATATATGATGTAAATGTAAACCTTATATTGTTCCGAGCCCTAACGAACGAGTGATATTTCGGGATTATTCTGTGGGTGGAACAAAATCATCGAATATCATATCACAGCGAGAACGGACCGCCCTACCGCCCAGTCAAACAGTGTAAAAAGGATTAAAAGGTACCATCCGCTATGCACAAGCAATCTACCAAACCAAACCTGTCGATATCAAGAATACAAACAAAATCAACTCACTAACCCCTCCCCAAACCGCACGTCAACAGTGTTCAACTTCAATTGCAAGTAACACCATACGAGAAAGCTAGTACGCGCTAATACAGATGACGGTATCGACCGTGACAAAAAATAACAGCCAAACACGCACCATTTTAAACGGCATCACAAATGTAAGAAAAGGTATGAACACCAATATCCTTCCCAAAGAAACAAACAGGCGAGGGCCAAAAAAGATAGAGATACCCCAACCCAGCACGAGCAGTTCCGTGACCGTCGTCATTGCCAACCAACCATATTTATATTTATCAGCCCCCCAACCTTAACCTTCCCTCTGCTATCATCTTCTAGCACCACGAGACAAAGCTCCAGGCCTAGTAGTAGTTGCCCCAGCAGTGCTTCTCAAACTCCTTCCAACAACCTTCTCTGGTTTCTTCGAGAGCGCAGACGTCGTATTAGAGGTACCGAGCATGATGTTCCCTGCTGCCGATCCACTAAGAACCCTCTTCTCCGGTCTGGCAGGAATAGATGCCTTCTTGCCAGGAACCATCGGTGGTTCCTCTCTGGCTCTCTTCTTGGTCACAACAGGAGGGGCCGGGTTCCTATTAGCATAGCCACCGAGTCTGGTAGGAGGCCTGTCACCGGGACGCTGTTCACCGATTCTGCTGGCAGGCCTATCACCGCCTAGTCTGCTCGCGGGGCGGCCCAACCTCGATTTGGGTCTCCGATTTTCCTCCATCGCATCATAACCGTGGGGCGGAGAACTGTTAGGAAGTTGAACGGCAGCTGGGCCAAGCTTCTCTTTGGGCTGCTGGAAACCAGGGTTGTGTTCGCAGCAGACACCAAATTTGCGTTCCATTTCCACGAACTCACGTGCCTGCTCTGCAGCAATCCTCAACCGTCGTTCGGCAATTAACTCTGCCTTCAACCTATCGATTTGGACATCGGCCGTCTCAAGCTTATCCTGAAGTTCAGCGATGACATTGTTTAGCTTGGCAATCTCGAACTCGTGAGCGCTGTCCAAGTCCATGGGGATTGTCGTTGGTTTGCTGAACTTGTTGAATGTGTTGGTTTCCATGTCTTCGGGTGCGTGAGGAACGGGCGGGGCAGAGGAAGAGCGGTACTGGCGTGTACGGTTGGGTGGAGGTACAACCAGTGAAGATCTTCTGTTTCTACCATCCTGGCTCTCCTCCTCAGTCGTACCATGGATTTCCTCTTCCTTCACAACATTGAGCTCCTCCTCCTCCTCCTCCTCTCCTTCCTTCTTCTCCTCTCCTTCCTTCTTCTCCTCCTTCCCCTCCTGGCATTCCTCCTCGTCTTCCACCATCGGCTCCCCTACCATCGCTTCTTCTACCAGGACATCCTTCTCGACCGGATCCTCTAATTTTACGTTTGCATCCTCCGTCGTCAGTTGTTCTTCTGGTGGGTGCAACTCTTGTTGATTTGATTCTGTAGCTTCCTCTGCTTCTTCAATGACCTCAACCATAGGTTGTGGGGGAAGGTAGCTGCTTTCCTTAAATGCACTCAGGTCGATAGCACTGAAATCTCGAAATTCTTGTGTCACCCTTCTCCGTCTGGCTCTCTTCCTTTCCTCAGCAGTTATTGGCCTTGTAATTCCTTCGAAAGACCCCATTGGTTTCAATGGTGACGATCTAAAGCCACGGGAAATCCCGGATGGCACGATTGGGCTCGTGCTGGTTTCGGTATTCTTTCGGGGAGAGCGACGCTTTTTGACTGTGAGTTGAAGGTCCTCTGGCAATGCACTCACCCTTTTTTCTGGCGAAAAGTTGATAAAGTCCTCATATGGTTGTTGGCCCTGGGCCCCTGCAAGCATCTCCTTCAATTGTCGAATTTCATCCTCCTTTTCTTTCAACACAGCATCGTATGAAAATGACGAGGGCGAGTTTTCAGCAAGGCGGTGCATGGCATTTAGCTTTTGGGGTGAGGTAGCCGAGAGAAATGGAGTATTATGGATATCGGCAAATAGTGACGAAGGAACGGAGGCATTTGTGAAGGCCGACAGCCTGGGCGTCTCAGTGAAGTCTGTGCTATAGGACGGATTGATATTCCTCGTCGACTTCTTTGCAGGGGTCCGTCCAGGTGAGGACCGAGTAGTCATTCGTCGAGAACGAACGGAACCTGGAACTCCTCCGAGTTGATGTGATACTGATGAACCTAAGTTTATGGCAATAGTCCGATCCATATCCTCATGCTCATCTAGTTCGTCCTCCTCGTCCTCCTCACCTTCGTTCACTTCATCTGTGTCCATATCATCTGTGTCCCATTGTCCACCAACCGCGCCATCGGAGTCACTGGCAGCAGAATTTCGAGATGAATGGTGCACCTCGGAACTGGGACTACTCTCTCTTATGCCAGGCGTGTCTTGAGGGCGAGTTCCGGGGTGATACTTGCCACCGCGTTTTGACGGTCTGGCACGCGGTGTTTCTTGTTCATCAACACCATGCGGTGTCCGAAACGGATTGAAGGCTGCAGATACAACAGGAGTCTCCGTGTCAAATACGTTTGTGAGTGCGGCACGCTTAGATTTTCGTGCTGGTCGAATTGTTGGTGGGGGTGACTCGTATTCTTCTTCGTCGTGTTCGCCACTACGGAAGGGTGTCGAGTTCTTCGCTGGCGATGACGTGAAGTAGTGCGTATCGTCGGAAGGGGGGAGGGGAATGGAGGTAGGATCCATATCTGTTGCTGAAGATGCGGACATAATTGTATATGACGATAAACGTCGCGGTGTTGGAGCAGGAAGTAATACTGAGAGGATTCGTGGTGTGGTTGTTGAGGACTGTTGTGTAAACAAAGAGCGGACTGTGTCCTTGGCAGCGCGCTTTTGGAAGGAAACACTCTCCCAATTCGAGTTAGATGTTAGCCTTCCTGGTAAGTAAGCGCATTTCCAATTTCAGAATATCCGGAATTCAGGTTTTCGTTAAATCAAAAAAGAACGTCGTGAAGCAGCAAATGCACTCCCTCTCTTGTTCAGCTGCTTCGATTTTGGACCCAAACAAAGTCCTCTGATTTGTTTCACGTCTCTATTGGATAGCTTCTGGTTGCTCCTAACAACTGACTGCTCAAGCGACTGACTGCGATTGTTGTGAGACGCTGGGAAGAACAACACCACAGCCCCGCAGAGCCGCGTAAGTAGTATGTTGGCTACTGGGGTCATCAGAGCACAATTCACATCTTTGAGGCCTTTTGTCCTTACTGGAATGCCGTAATGCGCATCGATTTGTATATATTGGGATTGCACCGATCCCATCGTGGCTCGATGCCATTGTACACCATGGTTCTTAGCAAAGTCAAAAGGCTGGTTAGCGACAAGAGCCAGCGCCTGAGAATCTGCCAGGAAGGTACACCACTCGTAGTGTGGTTTCGCCCCGTTCCAACCTCTCCCTCTCCTGACGCTGAACACTCTCCGAAAGCAGAACAACGACAACGACAACGACCACTCGATCGTTCAATCACTCTTTAAATGCCATCTTCCCAATAAGCCAAAGTCGTGTGTATTATTCCCCCCCTTCGCCCACACACGACACTTCGATATCGCCAAAATGTCGCCAACCAAACCATCCTCACTCTCGGCACTGCAACGCCTTCAACGACCAGTAGGCTCAACGGTTTCTGCTATTCCACGACGCACTAAGACGGCAACATCCTCTATCAAGTCTCGAAAGGCCCCATCCGGTAGCCATGGTGCCGAGTCGAAATCAAAGTCGTCTGGTCATAACGACTCGATATTCCACGATGCCACAGCCACTTCACGCCCTGCAAAAGTGACTTCCTATTTCTCGAATGCCGTATATGGAGGGGAAAATAAGGAAAACATCCCATTGTCTAGCACTGCACAATCTAGAAACTCGAATTCCCGAGTAGCTGGGACATCCCCTACGAAAGGAAAGAGTAAGTTTATTCTATGTCTGCCGTGGTAATACATCGTGTTGAATACCAGTAATCAAACGCGTCCTGTATAAATGATGCTCTCCTTACCATTCGTGCTAACGATACTGTAAACTAGCTGGCATCTCGAAGTCTTCCAAATCATCGCCGTCAAGTCTGATGAGATCTTCATTGGCACGCCGACCCTTACGCGAACTTACCGAAGAAGAAATATTCGAACGTGACGAGGCAACTCTTGGAGATCTACGACGCAGACGGTCTGGTGAACACTCAGGCACTTATATCGAGTTTGATTCCCACACTGCCACTCCTATCCATGCGTTATCAAACTCGGAACGCGAGTCTTCAATTGCTTCAACATCTACAGCCGCCACATACTCTTCGCAATCTACTGATCCTACTGATATCGACGATGGCGATGAAGAGTCTAATGATAAATTCCGCGTGTTGCGACGGACAGATAGCGAGGAATCATTGCGGTTGAAAGTGGAGGCTATAATGGCAGCCACTTCAGCTGCAACTTCAGTGTCTGGGACGACGAAGAAATTCTCGACCCTTCGTAAGAAGCTGCAGTCTCCGATGAAATTCAAACATTCCGCCCTTAGGGATGAAGAGTCATTTGTGTTTTCAGGTACTTCAACTCCTGACTTTGGTTCTCCTGAACGCAAGTCCTTGTCTCCGACAAAGATATCGCCCATATTGTCCCGACAGACGACTGCGACTATCATCAAATCTCCTGTGCGTCCCTTGAGAATGGGATTGGGAAGCAAGAGTACAAACACGATCTTGAAGGAGGCCAGTAACGCATCGAAACAGAAAGGAGAGAAAACAAAGAAGATTATCATTTCTGCGAACAATGATGCCCTTGGAAACAAGAAAAAGACTTTGTCGAAGAAAGCGGGCAACAGCAGTTTGCGGAGAGCTGCAGGGGCTTCTCGTCCGGCTGGAACTTCTCGTCCGGCTGGAACTTCTGTGGCTAAGAGCGGCTTAGAGGGAATCTGGAGAATGCGATAACATACGATTGGTTATTATTGGAAGGTACACATGTTCTTTACCGGGGCATTATTAGGTTGTTGGTTGAGCTTTAGAAAAGCCCATTTTTACAGAGCGTTTTTTCGTTCTTTTTTTGCTGGTTTCTGCTTGTCTTTGGGTGGACATCGTGTGGAATCTTTTGAAGCCACTGTTTAGTTTTTGTTGTCTTTCTGCATGGCATTCTGTAAAACCCTTTAACGCCCCGTCATGTCCATGTGCCTTTAACTATATCAGCATGGTGTTTGTTGCGTCAGTTCTATTCGATGATGAGTTGTTTTACTTTGTTAATGAAGGAATTGTACATATACGATTGGTATGCCCCTATGCGTTGCCGTTGTTGCGTTTTGTATTCTTTCTGCTTCTTTCTATTCTGGGTCTTTATTTTGTTGCTCTTTTTGCGCTGCTTTTGGTGTAGATTGGGAATGAATTGATAAAAGTTGGCGTCTCTGTGTGTTTTGGGTTTGGCGGCACAGTACTGGGGTGGTTGGTGTAGTGAGCACTCTCAACATGCCGCAACCATCCTTAACCTCCCCACTTAAGCAACAATTGCTAGATGCATCCTTCATTGCCGAGCTTATGAATGTAGATAGCCTGAACAGTGACTTTTTCAGAGCTGGTGCCAAACAATGGTATTTAGCCAAGCGGTATATAAAGGGAGCCGCCAATACTGTATCCATCACTCAGCCTCAATCTCATGAAAGAGCATATATCACGTCAATGGTGATACACGCATGCGACTAATTACACGCTGCTTACAACCATGAGCTTCGTATAATCCTATCCTTCCCACCCATCTCAATCACACCTGCAGGGATATTGAACCGGTGCCCATGCATCGCGCCTGTATTCGATTACTATAGGAACCACGTATATACTCTAAATGCCGTCCGCCCGATGTTGCTTTCTGGGATCACTGTAATGTTATGGCCTTTTTTTCCCCTTTATAAACTGCGCCAGATTACCGTGCTGTAGCAGTCAAGTCAAGCAAGATGTGGGCTAAATCGTTCCTCTCAGTGTCCGTCCTCGTGGGTGCAGCATCTGCACGTCCCCAGCCATCATCCTTTTCATCCTCCTCCATCTGCAAAGCCTACCCTGATACACCGTCCTGGCCGTCTTCCCAACAGTGGTCTGCGCTCAATACCACAATCAATGGACGACTGGACGCTGTTATACCCCCGGGTGCCATTTGCCACAATGCATTCAACGGGATACCGACCTATAACGCTGCCGCGTGCGTCACGTATCAGGCGAATGTCGCAATACAGCAAATGCATATCAATTCGCCGGCAGATATCCAATGGGACTTCTGGACGAACCGCACTTGCATCCCTCTTACCACCAACCGTGCCACACCGTGTACCATTGGTACGTACCCACGGTATGTGGTAAAGGCGGAGACGGTGGAGGATGTACAGGCCGGTGTAAATTTTGCGAGGATGAATAATGTTAGGCTGTAAGTTTTCTCCGAAGGTGTAGTGGGGGCCATGGCTGATGGTAGACAGGGTTATCAAGAATACGGGACATGACTTTATGGGGAAGTCGACTGGGGCGGGCTCATTGAGGTAGTTTGTCCCTGACTTATGTGCCGGCGGTTGTAATGCTGATATTCTTTTCCAGCATTTGGACGCACCTTTTCAAGGAGATTGAGATCATTGATGAATATTACGATCCATCAACGGACTACTCCGGGAGTGCGGTAAAGCTGGGCGCCGGATGGCAGGTTGCAGATGTGTATAATACATTGGCGGCTGTTGGGAAGGTGATTGTTGCTGGAGAGTGCGCGGTAGGCTTTCCAGACGCATTGTTTTCCGGTGGCCCAATTGCTGATCAGATAGACTGTGGGATTCACAGGTGGATATGTGCAAGGTGGTGGTCACGGACCCCTCTCCCCAATCCATGGAATGGCCGCAGACAGTGTACTGCAGTATACACTCGTCACAGCGGAAGGAAAGTACATTACGGCTGATGCCAAAAACAACTGCGATATATTCTGGGCCCTGCGAGGAGGAGGTGGTGCATCATTTGGAGTTGTAATATCCGTAAATATGCCCTCCGTATGTGAATTTTCTTGGTGCATTAACGTCCATAAAGGTCATTGTCAAAACCTACGACACGCCTTCTGTATCGGGTGCCGTCATCACTTTCAATTACACCAAAACCACGCCCGATACTTTTTGGGCTGGAGTCGACGCCTTTCACTCGTTCGCTCCTACCTTTGGTGATGCCAGTATCTACGGATATTACGAGATGTCTGCCAACACTTTCTTCGCAAAGCCATTGCTCGCACCTGGAAAAACGCTCGAGGAACTAACAGTGATTGTTGCACCTCTCCTTGCAAAGCTGGACTCCCTGGGAGTTCCGTACACCTCCAACATCACTATACACCCCACCTTCATTGCTGGCTATAAAGCTCTCTTTGATGGCGAAAGCGCAGGAGTGAATATGTTGACCTCTTCCCGCATGATCCTGCGCGAGCACGTTGTAGCCAATCACACGGCCCTAACCAGGGTTTTCCGAAGTGCCGCCGAGGAAGGTTACTACTTTATTGGCCATCTCATTGCTCCTGGCGTTAACGGCGGAGTGAAGCCGGAGACCAGCGTTAACCCCATTTGGAAGAATGGATTGCTGCTTCCTCTGTATAACCACTTCTGGAATGGCTCCGAGACGGAGGACCAGAAATGGGCAGTTATTGACCACACGTTGGATGTGATTGATGCGGGATTCAAGAAGATTAGTCCTGGAAGCGGGACTTATCTTAATGAGGTATGTGTTGTTATCGTTCTAAAGCCGAGATACTGACTCTTTGAAGGCGAATATTTACGAACCAAACTGGCAAAACGACTTTTATGGCGCTTCGTACCCTCGGTTACTGAGTATTAAAAAGCAGGTTGATCCAGAGGGCGTGTTTTATGCAAAGACTGCGGTGGGGAGCGAGTTCTGGACGGAGGTAGAAGGAGGTAGACTATGCAGAACCTAATGTAATTATGTATGATATCACATTTAATACTTTAATGCATTAATGTAAAACGACTTGCAACAGGCAAGTCTCATTATCGGAAATGCCTGGATCGTTCAATGCTAGAACAAGCATGTGGCAATTATCATTGCGCGAGGGAATGATCTGAGTATCCATAAACAACGGGTATTGGCGGGTGCTATTTTGTTCCAGAGACCGGGTTGATGATTTGAACTGGGGTAAGGTCAGGGATGATCGATGAGATACTGTGGTTGAGATCGTTCTGTGTAATGGTCGATGTCAGGGTTAGGGAATTGAACCTTGACAAATTCCAGCGCAACAGCCTTTGGTAGAGACTAATTTTGGAGAGTAATTAATTACCGACATGTGGGAACAGGGACGACGGTTGCAGAAGGTGACTACACGATACCTAGGTACTCTACGATAATATCTTGATATACTGGTCATTTGGGGGCGCCGACGCCAAAAATTTCACACTAGTACGACGCAAGATTGTATGTCCGAGCCTCGATGTCCAAATAGGCCTCCTGAAGCTTGGGATTAGAAACCGTGTGTCCCGCCTTTTTCTCAAAATTCCCACCTACGAGTTTTAGTAATATTTATAGTAGATCCACGGTAGCAGCACGGTTAAGAGCAAGATTCTTAACTGAGAATTTTGAAGAAAGGGCGGGGCCCACAGTCTCTATTAAAGAGAAGCGATATTTATGCCCCAAAGTCGAAGCCAGACTGCGAGTGTGTAACTTCATGCAACAAGAATGATGCACTCCGATCTCCGAAAACCAGCTGCCAGAAACGTGGGGAAACGTGGCAGACCTAGCCTCGGGATCGGGTGTACCACATTTCGAGACTATGGCAGGCCTGTATCTCAGGATCGCTCGGGTTTTCCCTTAACATGACTTCAAGCGCGGATTACGGATACTACCCAGATATCCTCGGCCCGTTACCGGCGTATCCCCTCGGGAGCGTCCCAGAAGGCACTTCGACATAACGGCCCACATGTTAGACTCGCTAGATATTGAATTCTTCGATGCCCACATGGCAGTGATAGGGGCGATAGTTATTCGATCGGCACGCAGTAGTTGGCTCGGTTAATGATATCTAGCCGTAGAAGATTCGTATTCACGCAAGCCACTTCGGGCTTCTCCTGGGTGCTGACTTGCTGGTGCCCTTCTGGTCAAAAATTTCATACCATCAGCAGGTATCATGAAGCACCACTTGGTACTGCCAGAAGGTTGACAGACCCGCGGCTTTAGGCGAAAGCCCGCCAGATGCTCTTGTCAGTATCATGCATAACTCCCCGCAGGTACTAGTCCTTATCACTCTTATTAATAAAAGGAAGTCACGCGATTGGCTTACTTCGATGTACCTGCAATGCTCTATCGGAGGTCTCCGTTGACCGCTTGTTATCACCACTAGAAGCGCCGTGTTTGCGATCAGCAACAGTCAAAAAATCTTGCTGTTATTCGGCGAGCTGGAGGGTCGCGCTTTTCTTTGAGTTGAATCCCAAGATACACGAAATTCCGATCCCATGGTTCCTAGTAATTTTTCCTCGGCATTGAATCACCAATCTGTGTGTGGCAGAACTGCTAGTAATGCGAGAATCTAGAGCTTGAGCTCCGACGACATTTTCGAGGCGACTGTTTTGAATATAAACCATTGGGAACCACGGGTTTTCTCGTCGATATTCAGCTTCCCGTGCAGATTGTACTCAACCGACCTACCTATCTCCAGTTCTTAGGACATTCCAATTGTCAAGCCGTTCGACTGCCGCTTTTTGCTTCTAGTCAGATTGATCGATTTTGATAATAGCCGCCTTATCAACTTGTCCACCTGCCCAAGCGAAACACGCTAGTTTGGAAGCGCAGTTTAACTTTCATACATAAGGTGACGTCGCTTGCACTGGAACTTCAAAGGACCTCATCGATACCTTGAGAAGCACGCGTGGAATCAGTGCCTATCAACATGTCTGGTCAACTTGCTCCCTTTGGGACTCCTCAAAAGTCCTTCAGCGAGAGAATACGCCGTCTGGTGAAAGCCTTCACAACAAGGTATGAACCTTCGGCCATACGACTCTAGGGTCTGTGTAATTGATTCACTTATTAGGGAGGGCATCATTGGCGATTACGACTATGCATTCCTCTTCAAAGTATGCTCACTCTTAACCATTGTTTATACTAAATCTTTCCAATATCTTCTGACAAAACACAATGAGAATAGCCAAACCTCCCTTTCATGAAGAAATCCCGACGTCCGGCGCCGTTTTTCGGTCTGGATGACAGAATGCCGGTCGTTTTGGCCCTACTACTCGGGTTCCAGCAGTACGTTACGCTCCGCATAACATATCAAGCCCTAGAGAATTATACTAAATTTCTTGAATAGCGCTCTTGCTATGTTGGCTGGAGTGATAACACCTCCGATACTTCTTTCCGGTGCTGCCGGTGCAAACTTTAGCGAATCTACCCAGGAATACCTTGTATCGACATCATTGATTGTTTGTGGTATTTTGTCTCTCATTCAAATTACAAGATTCTCGATCAAGGGGACAAAGTGAGTCTTATGCCTTCCCGTCAATTTCTGGAGACTAACATCTTACGCAGGTACTTCATTGGTACGGGTTTGATATCTGTGTACCCATCCCTCTCTTTTTGAACGCAAAATCCGGCCTAACAGTTCCAGAGTTGGAACATCCTTCACAATCATTCCGGTCGCTCAGGGTGCCCTGGCACAACTATACAAAAATGGAACATGCCCCACTGCAGCTGATGGCACGAAGTTACCATGTCCTGATGGATATGGTGCAATCCTTGGAACTGCGTGTGTGTGCGCTCTTGTTGAAATCTTGCTCTCCTTCCTCCCGCCCCCAGTTCTCCGCAGAATCTTTCCACCGCTCGTGACCGGTCCCACCGTGATGTTGATTGGTGTCCATCTCATCGAAAGCGGCTTCCAGAACTGGGCTGGAGGTAATGGCCCTTGCCGTACCCGCCCCGAAGGATTGTTTTCCTTGTGCCCGAATATCAATGCTCCCCACCCTCTTCCTTGGGGGTCTCCTGAGTTCCTTGGCTTGGGGTTCTCAGTGTTTGTCACGATTATTATCTGCGAACGGTTTGGTAGCCCAATCATGAAGTCTACCGCAGTTGTTATCGGATTGTTGGTTGGCTGTATTATTGCGGCTGGTGCGGGATACTTTGATAGTGCTGGGATCGAGAAAGTGCGTTCGTCCTGTTAAACGACTGTCCGATATCCTCCTGACCAAAAATTTAGGCGCCTGCTGCATCTTTCATCTGGGTCCAAACCTTCAAGCTTTCGATTTACGGTCCTGCTGTATTGCCAATGTTGGCCGTGTACATCATCCTTGCATGCGAAGCCATCGGCGGTGAGTTCATAGCACTTTATATGGTGACTGATTTTAAAGAATAGCTGACATTGTATGTAGATATCGCTGCTACGTGTGAAGTGTCTCGATTGGCCTCTGAGGGAGAGTTGTTCGATTCCCGTATTCAGGGCGGAATTCTATCAGATGGCATCAGCGGCTGCATTGCAGGGCTGTGCACGATAACTCCCATGAGCGTCTTCGCTCAGAACAACGGCGTTATTAACCTTACACGCTGTGCTAACCGCAAGGCGGGTTTTGCTTGCTGTTTCTTCCTCATCATTATGGGTGTCTTCTCCAAGTTTGCGGCGGCACTTGTCTCGATACCCTCTGCGGTCCTTGGAGGAATGACCACGTTCCTCTTCACCTCTGTCGCTGTTTCTGGCATTAGGATTATATCTACCATTGAATTCAATCGCCGCAACAGATTCGTCCTTACCGCTGCGCTCACGCTTGGTTACGGGGCAACTATGGTTCCTGATTACTTCAAGTAAGCTATAAACTCTCATGTGCAACCCACCGAGAGGCCAGAGACTGACGGAAACACAGTTACTTTTTCACCTACGAAGGGGGAAACACGGCTCTTCGCGGTTTCCTGGATGCCCTTGAGCTTATCATGTCAACTGGATTCGCCGTCACTGCGTTCGTTGCCATGTTCTTAAACGTGATGCTTCCCATGGAGATTGAGGATAACGACGCTGTCGACCCGGAGGAGCCTGAACCTTCTCGTGAAGCCAATACGACTCATACGAGTGTTGATGATGGGAAAGACGCACCTCTTGCGGATGAGAAACGGTCAGTTTAGTCAAGGCAACATTCTGTTGTTAATTTTGTAATATTCTGTCGGGGTCGCGTGTTTTGGAGTTAGGGATGCGGTTATATTGGAGGTTGGGACGGTCTTTATTTTGAGTATAGTACATATATTTGGGTTCTATTCTGGTGGCTTAGTGTAAATGCTTTTTTGGGTTGTTCGTCCAATTGATAGTTAATTTCTCTCGGTATGTTTGTATGTTTGTATATTACGCACGAATATGAACACCATGTTGCCCTACTTATTTTTCGATGTCCTATGAGATGATGTTGAGAGGTACTCCTCAGTTCATGGGATATCCGTTGAAGCATGAGCTTAACGGCAAAACGGACGAATTGGATCTCTCAGTTCGTTCGGCTTGGGGCTGAGGGTGAAACGACCGTTGACGATTTATGATTCGCGGTTAGTTGCACCAGTCATTGTTCTCTACAGCTGACGCAATAGCAGGGGTGGGCTAGGAGGGGTACATATACACAATAATGTCGCACTCTCCTCGCAATCAATCAGTCCGTCGGCCCGTCAATCAATCAGTCAACACTCACAACACGTCCATCCTTACCGCGGTTTCTTCCACGGGAGACGAAGAAGAAGAGGAAGAAGCAAGCAAGGTAATATAATGCCTCTGCACGGACTCGGCCACCATCGCTCTCACTCGAGTGGGACTCCTGACGTTCCCCACCAGAAACCGCTCGCTTCGCTTGTTCAGGCCGCATCGCAGGCTTTTGGTGGAGTAGGCAACCCCACCGTCGTAGCGAAGCAACAACCGCAACCTCAACCGCAGCCGCAACCACAACCACAACAACCACCATTGCAGAAGCAGAGGCCAAATCAGAATCAGACCAACCAGAACCTCCGTGTGCAGACTTCCACCTCCGCTTTCTTCTCCGGCGCTTCACCCGGAACCAACAATAACTCGGCCACCACTCCAATTCACTCGGGCGGCTCCTCCGTCGTCATCTCTCCCGACGCCAACTCTGACACTGTCTCGCCGCCAAAGAAGAAGTCCATCTCTTTCCGACTCCCGTCGCCGAATACCCAGGCGTCTACCAACCGTCATTCCTCCCACCATCAACAGCAGCAACAACAGGCAGACCTCTATCAGTCATCCCAGGATCCACATCCTTCCTCCGCCACACAATCCCACCCGCAGTCACTGCTGGTGAAGCGGCCCACAGACCCCATTCAGACGCAGCAAGTCTCGAGGCAGTCTAATTCTCAAACAACCTACACGGCGTACCATTCCGCGAACTCGTCCTCGAATACAGGATCACGGCCACAAATACCAACTAGCTCCACCGCTCCCGTTGGGGTCCCTCAAGCTCCCCAACGACCGTCGATGCATCGGACCAATACTGGCGGCGGAAATACCGGCTATTCTCCGAACCCCTCAATAAGTACTAGTGGTGATGTCGGTGGCCCGAGAAAGTACACGCACCCAGGAGTACTAACCCCTACATACCCCTCTTCGCAACATAATACGTCACATTCACACGGATCTGGCCATCTGGGGATAGGACTGTCGGGACTGAGCGGAAGTTCAAACTCAATGCGTGATCGAGAAGACCCCGTGGGAGCGGTGGGACCTGGTCGGTGGATGTCTCCTTATGGTCTGTACGCTATCGATTGGTGCAAGTGGAATCCATCGAGCAGTGGAGGCAGTGGTCGCATAGCCGTTGGAAGTTACGCAGAAGACAGTCACAACTACGTTGGTCGCCCCGAAGCCCTGATACACCGGGATCTCTAATTTGTTTGTGTGTAGATTCAAGTTCTCGATACCCGATCCGGCCCACCCGATGCTCAAGGTGCACCCACTCTCGAATTCACAAAGCTAGCGGAAGCAACGCATACCTATCCAATCACCCGAGTACTCTGGGAACCACCATCTTCAAAGCCATTAACTGACCTCCTTGCTACCTCGGGCGACCATCTAAGACTCTGGTCTCTACCTTCACCTTCCTCCGCACCCTCTCCTAGTACCTCCATCACATCTCGCGCTTACCAGCAACCAGCACAAAAGCTCACCCCGCTAGCACTCCTTTCAAACTCGAAATCTACAGACTTTACAGCACCTTTGACATCATTAGACTGGAATCAAGTTTCTCCATCCCTCATCATCACATCCTCAATCGATACGACATGCACAATATGGGACATCCCTACCCTCACCGCGAAAACTCAACTCATTGCACACGACAAAGAAGTGTTTGACGTTCGGTTCATGTCGAATTCCCTTGACGTCTTTGCGTCCTGCGGCGCGGACGGAAGCGTGAGGATGTTTGATCTCCGTAGCCTAGAGCACTCAACAATCATCTACGAACCGGGAGGGAACAAGTCATCATCCTCCAGTACCACGGGAGGAGGAGATGCCCGCGAGTCATCGGGGGGATCGCCGGTTAATTCCGCGCCGCCTGCCCTGCTGCGGTTAGCTGCATCGCCGCATGATCAGCATCTCATTGCTACTTTCTGCACCGATTCCCCAGTCGTAAGAATCCTCGATGTGAGACAGCCGGGACAGGCGCTCGTGGAGCTGAAGGGTCACACCGCGAATGTCAACTGCTGTGAATGGAACCCGGGTAGACGAGGCATGTTGGCCGCCGGAGGAGATGACTGTGAAGTACTTGTATGGGATGTCTTTGGCGGGGCTGGAAGCAATGCCATCACAGGCAACATTAAAACAGAGAAGGGAGTAGAACAGGAGAGAAACCCGGTCGCATGGTGGAGCTGCGAGGTCGAGGTTAATAATTTGAGTTGGAGTCCGGCGGGAGGGAAGAATGGGAGTGACTGGATTGGGATTGTGGGTGGGAGGGGCGTGTGGGGATTGGGTGTGTGATCTCTTTTGTTGCTTAAAATTGAGTATTTTGTGTACAAGAAGGCGGAAGGTAGTAGGGATTATGGTTTATTGACAGACTTGGCTTTTTTTTATGATGTTATGAAGGGATTGTTTTTATGTGGTTGTGTGTGGTATTATCTTGCCTCAAGTTTGTTGAGCCCGTTTTCTTTTTCTTTGCCCCTTTGCAAGCTATCTATCAATTTCATCTGCTCCTGTTGGCTGAGTTCGTTACTGGGGTTGGGAAGTGAAGATGTGAATGGTTTTGAATGATCCGTGTGAAAGAGGTGAAACTATGGATCTTTAGACCCATCAGCTACGTATAGAGTGCCATATGGCTTCTGGAAGCAGGTCAGGATGTCCGAGTGGTTAAGGAGTGAGACTTGAACTGCCTCGTGCATTGAAATCTCATGGGTTCGCCCGCGCAGGTTCGAACCCTGTTCCTGACGATTATATTTTGTCTTTTTTTATTGGTAGTGGTCTCGCGGAGGCAGCCGTTTCGTCGTTTCTCCTTGTTAGGTACCACTGTGCTAGCCGGTTTGCACCATACATAGGGACATATGCAGATAGTTTATCATATTCTGCTTAATCTGTAAAGAAGAAACGCAGATAAGTCTGGTAATTGTCTTCTGCACATTTACACTCATAACAATGTAAAACTACCAGTGGATTTTGATGGAGTGATACGATATGATGCAGAGAAACACCATCATAGTTTCTATCTGATCGTTGGTTAAGGATTAAAGCACCTGCCTGTAACCCCCCTTGTACAGTCGATGTTAGCAGAGTAACTTAACACTTGGTCCAATACCTGAAATCCTGTCGCCCGGAGTTCCGGGAGCTTTAACTAAGGCATCGTGATCCATTGGTTATGGTGTGTGTTCTCATGAAAGCACAGTTCAAATCCATCTAAAGCTAAGGCTCGTGCTTCTGCCCTTAGAATTGAATTCTCATATATATTGATCAGCAACCAAATAGAAGCACTTTTATAGCCAGACAAAATTGGACGAGATATGAGCACAATGGAAAAACATCTGAGACCGAGGCTCGCGCTTTATGCTCGTTCCCAACGGATTGAATGCTCGTATACATCTGTCGGCAACTGAAAGGAATCTCTGTAATATTGCTTATGTCTTTAACATGCACCGTGTGTAACCTGGTTGATAATGACCCAATGTATCTTCAGCTCTCAACAAAAGATCACAATGCCCAGATTTCTAAAGGGTTATCCATACCAGATGATATGTCTTGGTCGGTGGCTGGATACGAAGTGCAGCAGCAGGAATACGAGGTATTGGAATGTGCCAAGGATACAGCCTCGTTATTGTATATAAAATTCCACAACATTTACAGCTCATGTTGAGGATATTATCACCGACGGCCAAACAAAAAACTAAGTGCATCAACACCGGATACCAAAGCAATGATTTTCCCAGAAGAGAAGATAACCCTTTATACTCACCCCTTGTATATCTAACCCTCTCCTCATATATCAAATCCCGATTGTTAACTTAACCTCACCATTAGATGCCGTGAGAATATCCATCCATTTACCTCCCCCCAGGCCAACTGACCATCCATAGCCTGGGCCCACCGAATCCACATTCTCCTCCATGAGCTTTCAATTGAACACACCTCCGTAACCATCGACCTCACCAAGCCCCGAGAAGCCTGGTACTACGCTATCAACCCGGTACCTCCCCTCCCCTCCCTCCTCTCCTCCACTAACCTCCTTCTAGCTCGGCCAAATCCCATCCCTAACCTACGGCCCCACCCCCCTCCAAGAATCAGAAATCATAACCGACTTCCTATCCTCCCTCTTCCCCTCGCACCTCTCCCCCCAATCCCCACTCTTGCACGCTCAAATCCGCCTCTTTACAAACACATTCCATAAATTCCTTGTTCCCCCCTTATTCCGTGTTCTCCAGCAACCGCTTTCTGCGAGCCAGCTGGAGGAGGTGGGGGATGAAATTGTGGCCGCGGTGGAGGGGCATATTGCGCCGCGACTCCCTGAGATGGCGGGGGATGGGGGTGTGTTTTTTGGTGGGATGGAGAAGGTTACGTTGGCTGAGGTTATGGTTGCCGGGTTCGTCATGCGCGTGTACCTCTACGCCGAGAATGGGATTTTGCCAGGGAGTGTGAAGGATAGGCTAGAGGGGATGGAGAGGTGGAGACGGTGGGCGGGGGAAGTGAGAAGGTTGGAGGCGGTGAAGGAAACGTGGTTTGAGGAGGAGGCGTTGGGATTGGCGAGGATGCTTGTGGGGAGGGCTAATACTCCTAAGGGACAGGAGGAGGTGGTGGTGGGGTCTTGTTGAAGGGGCGGGGTTGCATTGGGCGGCCTGATTTTCGGAGTCGTTTGGTTTAAATTTGGGTTTTAGGGCTGGACAGATATGGGAATTGTGTATTCAGAATTACAATGATAAGGCCATGATGAGTGGTTGCAGTGTTGCACACGAGACGAGTTAGCTTGGGGTTCCACCCAAGATGACTCGAGTCTCCCTCTGTCGGACTCATCTCGATAAGGCTCGCGTCTGTGAGTGATGATCTATGACCCAAGTCCCAAACCGGCCAGCAGATGAAAAATTTTCCACCCTTCAATCCTCACCGCAATCAGCAAGGTCATGGCTAAATCATCGAACTAACAAGAAGTTTAACTAGCTGGATGAGCATCGCCACCGGATGCAGGTTCGAAACCTGTAGTGCTCAATAGGTACTGGTGCTAGAAACACCAAGGCCCGAGGCTAGAAACCTGTGGTTGCTCTTTTTTACAGGACTCAGCTTATAGCGAGTATGTCAGACAAGTCGCTCTCACCTCAGATATCCCATTTCTGCTACAACTTCCAAGTTGGTTCGCGTTAAGATCGGTGAAACATTCCCCAGTGTTTCACATGGATCACACATCAACTGCCGCAGCTGCTGGTCAGAGAGACGGGAATTGGTTGATCTGAAACACGGGACGGGAACGGGATCGAACATCTGTTTGTTTGTTTGTTTGTTTGCCCAGTTCAATTTATATCATTATTCAAAAAGAAAAAATAAAGAACTGTTCAAACGAAGCCAAAGTGATAAAAGAGCAGAAGCAACCACCAACAATCACAGAAAAGAGGTACATATCCCAGCTACGAATCGAAAGCCACCGATAATGAAAAAGAAGTATGAAACCCCATCAATATCAAGCCCAGAATGTACGAAATAGGAATGAGAAGATGTACAAGCAATCAGCGAACGAATGGTATGTAAGATAGAGAGGCAGGAGGGAAACCAAGGAAACAATAAAAAAAGCGACGAACTAACTTATGCGCACCAAGATATGAAAGTAATTACCCCATGACAAAGGTGTTACGCTCTGTCAAAGGAAAGCTATACTATGTACGCCCCTTACAACTCCATTCCCATGAAAAGCCACTTTTCGCTGGTAATGTCGTCGTCGGAGAAAACGCTGGATGAAGTGCTCACGGATGAGAAACTTCCACATCTGGCAGATGGGCCAGCGCTCTTTGGGATTTCAGTATACACCCAATGGGCCAAAGTTACCAGCTCAAAGCCCACCCAGCCGAGATCGCGGACAAGACCGTCTGAGAAGCAATGTTAGTAGACGTTGATTAAGCTAACTGGCTGGGTAACTTACGAAGTCCTTCTGCGTTCCGTTCAAGGCAAAGGACTAGGCGATCGCAGGCAAAGCATTCGGTCGCCAATTCGATAAGAGCCATGAGCCTGCAAGTCGTATCAGTATTCCGTTCACATAAACCACAGTACAGGAGACAACATACCCGTGCTTCAATTGAGTATCCGCCACGTGTTCAAAGAATAAGAACAAAGTTTTTTCCACCCTCCCGCGGGGAGCCTCCTTGTCCGCGATGAACCCCCTAAAGCTAGTGCCACCAACGTAGTCCCAAACCTCAATAAACCTCATTTCATCGTCACCAAAAGAACGGTAGTTGCTGTTGTTGTTGTTATTGTCGTAATCGTCTTCTTCGGAATCGTCGCTCTCGTAAAAAATGCTATTATCTCTTTTATTGCCTCTTTTGTAAATCGAGCCTATCGGACGGGTGATAGTTGTCGAATCTGTCCTTCCACCTAGGAAGATCCGCTTCATATCCCCACAAAGCAGTCTCTCACACTCCTTTGCGATGGTTCTCGACGCCCCCTTCGTGTTAGAGCTTGCAGTCGGCGAGCGTGCACGGACAGCTGCTGGAACAGCGCCCGAGCGATGCTTGCTTTCTGCAATGCTCCTCGAAGGGGGACTTTTGGGGTATCCTGAGGGGGCCTCAGGAGCGCCACTGTGCCCCTAGTGCGATAACAAATGTTAGCATGCATGTCGCATAGCTTATCGCATATCAATTGCGATGAGGCGCGATGATTAGATGTAGAATCATCGAAGAGAATACTAACCGTTGGCGCCGGTACTGCAATAATGGAACCCTTGAACCACAGTCGAAGAACCCAAGGTAGCGTAACAGCTCGCAAGAACAGGAGAACTCTTAGGCGCAGGAGAGGAGGAAGATGATCGGCTTATCGACTGATGATTTCCGAAATTACTGGAATTACTATTGCGTTTACTACTACTGAACATCGCCATAATCGTTATTTTTCCAGGGCTGCTGTTTAAAATGGGAGTTCTAGGGGTGGATTGAAGCCGAAAGCTTTGGAGTTCAGAGAAGAAGAGCTGTGTTGGTTGTGGTTGTTGGGTCGAGATGGGAGCGGTAGGTAAAAGCGAAAGCTGGGGATCACCGTTCGGAGAGGCGGGAGTGGCGGGTTGATAAGTAGAAGTTTCTGGCCTACTTGGAATTTCCGGCCCAAGCTTTTTTTCTATTTCCTGGCAATCTCTAGACAAACCACACCGCGCTTCGCATCAGAATACTTAATGCAGCCGAGATACCTAATCTCCCCCAATGACAATCTAACCACGGCATCCTACCAGCGATCCCCATGCTATTCAAGCAAACAAAAAAGAACGCTTCCGAGGAGAGAAGTGCGGAGAAGCCTGCATCTGGCCAACCGTTAAGGCTCTAGACCTATCACAATATGGGGAATGCGGAGAAAGCAAGCCATTCATGGGGTGTAAGTGACTAACCTCTTTAGGCGACGTGCTTTGCCGCTATTTGCGCATGTTCGTCTGCGATAGATATGGTCCCGAGAAACATCGTGACTGTTCCCTGGGCATGCCCAATAGAGTAACCAATCACAAGAACAGCTTTCGAGATTTTAAGTGTGAGGATTTGGAGCACAGCAATCGCTTTTGCCAGCAGGATGTTTCTTTTTGGAGGGACGGCCATTGTCACTTGGACGACGTCATTGGGAACTTGGAAGCACATCGAAATCACACCAGGAATCCAACCTCAACAAGAAACTGTGAATACCCTTGACACGTATAAAGATACTTTCTGCTCTTCCTTTGTGCAATTAAACTTTTGCCTTTGTCCGCCAGGCCACAAAGCCCATTTCCTTGTTTAGCTCTTTTTGTCCCCCACATCATGTCCGGCATTACAGACATAGGAAGCAGCAACGAACAAACCGGCGTCGGTGCAAGACACGATACCGGATTTCCAGAACCCCTATCGCAGTGCGTAACCCCCCCACTCCTTCCCCCCCATCTCTCTCTAAACTAAGCCGGTTTTCGCAGGGACCGCAACACAACATTGTCACACCCAGACGCAGCAACTCGACCGCACGAAGAGCTTCCGGAGTCCGTACTTGAGGCCTCAAAGCGGCACCGATTATCGCGGATGATCCCTGGAAAACACCGCAAGTCGCACAAAGACGTGGAGCAGGAAATGTATAATGGGCTCGAAACGATGGACCCCGAGGATGTCGATGGGAGCGGGAGCTGGGACGCCAGCAAACGTCATCATGAAGGGAAGGTGAAGAGGGCTCTTCATAAGTTGAGTTGTGGGACTGTGTAGAGTGGGGAGGGGGGAGCGGCCGGGATTGTATAATAGTTTTGAGAGAGAGAGCTAGGATGTTAAGGCTATGTCTTCAGTGTTTACGGGTGTTGGTTGATATCTATTCCGGAATTTCGGAGTGCTTTGGGCTCGGATGGCTTCTACTCTAGAGATGCATTGTAATCATAATGGGGAAAATTTGCTCTCACATAAAGATTCCAGAATGATCATGGTTGTGTGGATAAATCAAATACTTTTTGAATTAGCCGTAACATCGTACACTCTATACTAGGTGATCCAATATAACTATACGTGACTTCGTCTCTAGAACTGGATAAATATCTAATCATCAAAGGTAATCTTCGTAGCGGTTTTGGTACTGTCCCAAGCATTAGCATAAACTCGGTCATCCAAAGCAGTAAAAGGATAGACAAACCTATCTGTCTCCTTGTAGAAAGAACCATATAAGGAATGCTCCTTCTTTTTCACTGTTGTTCCGAATTTGAGCAAGCTTTCTGGAACTTCCTGGTTTGCAGCTTTGAGGATGTTGACAAGGGCCCCAGAGTGTGCCTGATAGTCAATTAGCTGCGTGATTATATGTTGGCGACGGCGGTGACTGACCTTATCGTGCTCAGTAAAGAATGTGTACGCCATGCCATCAGCACCAGCACGTCCCGTTCGGCCAATGCGGTGAACATAGTCCTCAATAGTAAGCGGGAAGGTGACATTGATGACCAACTTCACAGCAGGGATATCAAGACCTCTTGCGGCCACGTCAGTTGCAATAAGCAGAGGACATGCTCCGGACTTGAACTGTCCCAATGCCTGAGTGCGCTGGCCCTGATTGAGATCTCCATGGATACCTGCAACTCTGCATCCCTTGGTGCGAAGAAATCCTTCGACCCTTGAAGCTTCCTTCTTATACAGACAGAATACGAGAATCCTGTCGTCCTTGTTGGCACCCGATTGGTACTGTTTGATGAGCTGCAGCAGTCGCTGCTCCTTTGCCCGCTGATCAACTACTTCAACTGTTTGCTTGATTCTAACGTTTGCACGTAGATCGTCACGATTTCCTATGGTGATCTTGACGGGCTTCTTCATAAAGGTTACGGCAAGCTCACGGACCGATTGCGGCCATGTGGCAGTAAACATGAGAGTTTGACGGGTCTCCTTGGAAGGGCATGCAGAGATAATGCGTTTGATGTCCTCCTCAAAACCTGCGATGCGGCACACCCAGTCAGCACGTATATTGCGAAGTAGGAAATGGAAGGAAAGACACACCTTTGTCCAACATGCGATCTGCCTCGTCAAGAACTAGATATGAGACCTTGCTTAGATCTGCGGATCCTTCGTTGATCAGGTCATTCAACCGCCCAGGAGTGGCGACAATAACTTGCGCAGTCCGGAGTTTCTGGCGCTGATCATCCTTTGGCACACCACCGTAGAGACATACAGCCCGCAAACCAGCGTCCTTGGAGTATTTTTCCAGAACCTCAAAAATTTGCATTGCCAGTTCCCGTGTTGGCGAAATTACCACAACCCTGACACCCAATTTGTCCTTCTTTGTCGATGCAGCCAGCGCAAGGACGTGACGCATCGCAGGAACAGAGAATGCAAGTGTCTTTCCGGACCCGGTCTCTGCAACACCGATACAGTCATGTCCAGCGAGAGTGAATGGCCATGTCGCAGCCTGAATAGGTGAAGGGATTTTGAACTTTGTGAAGTCGAAGGAGTTAGGAGGCAGGTAGGAGAAATTGGTAATGGGACGTAGGTTCAGCTTATGAGGGTCGTCGATGAAGACGCTGTGCTCCTTGAGGAATGCCTCGATGGTCTCGTTAGGGACTGCTGTCAACTCTGCGCTCTGAGTATAAGTGGCGGTAGACCTGGCAGCTGCAACAGCAGCCATTGTAGTATGAGTAGAGAATGCAGCATCAGTAATGGATTCCTTCGATCCGGCAAGCTTTTTTGCGGCTTCCTTTGCAGCCTTCTTGGCAGCTTTCCGTTCCTCCTTGGAGAGTTTTGGCTTTGACGATGGTTCTGAAGTCTCTGGAGTTGCTGTCGCATCGCTTTCCGCCCTCGCCTTCTTCTCCTTCTTTTTTTCCTTTTTATCTTTCTTCTTCTTTTCTGCAGCGGTCACTTCTGCGACACCATTTTCCATCACCACATCCTCAGCGACTGTCGGCTTCTTGTCAGCGCTATTGGACTTCTTCTCCGATTTGTCCCTTTTTGGCTTCTTTGCCTTGACTACCGCAGGTGCACCGGCTTCGACACCTTCAATTGTGCGTTTTGACATTGGTGTAGTGGATGGAATGGAGGTGTTTATTTCGCGTGATGAGACTAAACTTTGGGACGACGAGACGCGGGACAAAAATTTTGATTGTCATACAGCATCTCTTGGCAATTATATACACCGTAGATCACTCGATATGAATCTTAACAACAGTGTTACTTTGGATGCTTGAAAGACTTGTTGATTGACTATCATCTCGAGGCCTGAAGGCCCGTATATATACAGACTTGTCTCCTATATCCACATTCATATTCGTCTCCATATCTATCTCCGTTTGCTCATCCGTTTGTACTGAAATGAGTCGCTCTGCACTGATATGAACCGCTCTCCTGAGGCATATCTTCATACACCAACTGCATATCAAACGGACCTGAGCTGTGAGGCTTACGATGCAGGTACACATGCAACAAACAGCCGATTTCACGAAGAATCCGCAGCCCACTGGGAGATACAAGCACGTACCAAACTGGCCCACAGTCAGTTTCATAGGTAAGCGAAACACTAAGCACTAAGTTGCAGGCAATCAATAAACAACGACGGTACAGAGGTACACGTGTGATATGAATGTTACGACTGAATGACTCGCATCGGCGTATGTTCTAAATTCTGAAGGTTGTTCAGCAGGCTTACCGGGGACAAACAGATGGAAAAGTTTTACGACTGGTATATGTTTATTATAGTTACCCAAGGTCTGAGGTGGTAGCATAGTAGAAACACATCAGGGTGTCTTGATATACATGTATGATCTTCAGGTATTGGGATTTCCTGCGTCTTGTTTGGTATAGGCTGCTGCAGTGCGACCTTGCTGACTTCTTGTGTTTCACTTTGGACAACGGGGAGGAGTCGCTAATTGAGGAAGCTTCCTACGCGATGCCATGCACGGTTCTTGCCGCGAGTGAAGGAACACGGATTCTAACACCGCTATCTGGCGCTGGCGCTGGCAGTCAGGTTTAGCTTGGAGTTAACTTACTGGGTTACGAATAACATAGGTGGATAATGCAAATCTAGTAGTAATCTGTGGAAAGCTTTGGTGGGTACGGATGCCTTTGGTGCTTCAGAAAACAGATGTCATTGACTTGCAGTTGGCAGGGCACACGAACGAAGTCTTGCAACGACGTACTGCACTTGTCTTCCTCACTTCAATCAAAATCGTTGCCGTTCCTGCTAGGTTTGCGTTTAGCTTTGTTTGTATGACAATTAAGTTAAGGCAGATCCGTCTGCTGCGAGTCCAACTGCCCAGATCGCTAATATGACTGTACGGTGCATTGCATTCGCAGAGAAGTTGTGAAGGTTTCATCCAGCTGGGCATATTCAACGATGTCATAAATCGATATCCTAACCGAAACATCGAACATCCAGCTATCACTTGAGGACAGATTCAGACGGAGGGTTTGATACGACGGAATGAGGGCTTGGGGCAGAATTTCACGTTAAATCTAATTATAGTAGCTGTAAGGGTGGCTTCGTAAACAGAGACATAGTCGAAGACTATATACTAGATGTAGAAATTGGCTTCACCGTCGTCAGACTGATCTTGATCGTCCAAATCCTCCTCCATGTCGTTGGGTGGGTTATATTTCGATATCGACTTGTTGCCTTCTAGTTTAACACGCTCCTTGGGAAGAGTCTAACGATCATGATTAGCCAATCTCTATCTAGACAAGGAGAGATAGTTCCTCGCCTCAAATTCACCGAGCTATGCGCTAAACCGTGCTACTCACCTAGCGCTTCCCCCTGCGTGCTAAGTAGTACTGAGTATATGGCTTCGGATGGGTTTAGGTATTAGTTCGCTATACGCATGTACGCATTAGCTTCGGTGTTAGAGGTTGCACTCGCGTATTCGGCCGCGCATGTTGAATGATTGTAATCTTTCAACGATAGTGCTCTGGAAGTGCTGGAATATGGTTTTATCCAATTTGCTTGAAGCCGATTGCATATTTCTTTAGCCATTCGGTCCGAAGAAGCGATGAAATTGGCATCCGTCACAACAGCTATCATAGCCCTTGGCGGACTTATCCCCGCAATATCTAGCCCTCGCCGCGCATGAGTCCCTCACGCGAGAGCCATGTGCTCATCTTATCAGGACACAAGGTACAGCGATGTATGCGTGCAAATATCTGTCGTAGTATGCGGGTTCATATATAAGTCTCATAATCCTAGTGATATTCGATGACGTGGTGATACTTCATGACCTAACCAGGGAGTTCCCTGCATCTCGGTTGGCAAGACCCACTGCTGTTGTGTGACACTGCTGACTTCTGCAGCACCAGATACCAAGCTCCCGGCATTGTTCGCGTTCCTATTTCTGCAGCTGAGATATTGAATCGGTTTCAATATTTCCTTTTTCCATGTAGTTAAGACGATCTTGCGATAATAATTCGTCTGTTTTGAGATGCTTTCAACCGCTAGACATATCTCACTTCGCGTCCAAAATAACAATACCCGTAAATTAATAGCTAACATCTTGTGTGCCCCCTTGGTTTGCGTAACAGTTATACAGGTGTATATTCTTCGGCGCGAAGAGTTCGAATGCATGTGGTTGCAGTCGTAAAACGTTGTGGTGCAGATAGAGATATCTCACTTCGCGTCCAAAATAACAATACCCGTAAATTAATAGCTAACATCTTGTGTGCTTCCTTGGGTTGCGTAATAGTTATACAGGTGTATATTCTTCGGCGCGAAGAGTTCGAATGCATGTGGTTGCAGTCGTAAAACGTTGTGGTGCGGATAGAGGACAACTTAGTTGGTTCGGACCCTCACAAGAATTGCTCCATCTATTTGTCGAAATCGCAGTTGGTGTTATTATTATTAACTTGGCTTCTTGGACACAACACATACGCTGCTGCATGAAGCCGTCCGTTTCCTTGCGATCTCCCGTCGACATACAACGTTTTCATCCTGCCAAAATACCGGAGTGATACAGCAGAAACCGTATGAAGAAGAATCCTCCATATTAAACTGGTTCATCCGAACTTGCGGAGAGGCTGGAGAAACACCGTTTTCTTCTTTAGAGCATACAGCGGAGAGCAAGCATTCTGCTGTTCCGAAACCGTTCGTGTTGTGTTACACGCTTCCTTTTTACTGCCTTGATTATCAGCGCGAACACACCAGAGAATAAATTTTGGAAGCAGTACATTGACCGTTGTCGTCATTACCGTTTTGCTGCGATTGATCTACACTAGCTGGCGCTCGCTCATATAACCGATGAGGTGGTCGTGTGTTCTTTCCCTCTGGCATCTCATTTCGTTGCGCTCAGGAGGTGAGGCTTAACCAACCAATTAAAAGAGACATCTCATTGTTAGAGATGTCTCGTCAGCTCTTTCAGAGCAATTGAACCTAAATCGACGTATCACCGTATAAGTATTTTTGGTGATGGAGATAAGGTAACTCGATCACAGATGTGTGGTGGGGTGGTGGGTCTGCTTGCATTTGTTGTTGTTCTCTTGATGAACTCTTTCACGATCGGTTTGGTGCATTCCACTTTCGTTCGTTCGTCCTCACCACAACAAGTCGCAGCAACTCTGACACCACTTTGGTTCTTGTTCTCCGTTCTCTTTCCGTCTCGCTTCGACGGGTGACTAGCAGCACCAATGTCCATCTGGTATCGAAGTACCGCCATCTCCAAGTGTTAAGATCCATCCCTCCATCGTCCACCGCACTCGCTCGAATCACCACGATCCGGCCCCCATCCTCCTCATCGCCGTCCGCAAGCCACCGGAACATTTGCCGGCTACGAGACATACTGTACACTTAATTTGTCGTTCTCTGCGATCATTGCCGGCTGAGCAAGGTGTGGTTGCCGATACCGTACACGCGCGACATCTCAAAGGCACTCAGCTCGAGAGAGAATAGTCGCGTCTTGACTCGGGATTGAATTGTCTAACGAACGAACCCAGCCGATTGTGACGCTCTGCCAATAAATAATAATACCGTACCTATCATCACGCCTCTTCTCATCTTCAGGGGTCCATTGGCGTCCAATAGCCCCCAGCCGCTGGGCCATAGGTAGCAGTTCTCTCTCTGTTTGTTCTAGCTCTCTGAACACAATTCGTGCGCCCACGCTGATAGCAACAGTTAACCCCGACAGAGGTACCAAAGGGGGAAGCCACGCTATTCGTCGCTCCTCCACTCACGAGAAGGAAAAAAAAGGAAGTTTCTGAGCATTGTATGGAATGGTGCATTCACCAGCAGCCTCATCTTTGTCCTTCTCCTCCTCACTACCATCGAGTCCCTTTCATCATCCTCAGGGACAAGGATCCATCGCCAACTCTACGGGACCCGACAATTCTCTCCCGTCCGTCAAAGAACTACCACCACTACCATCGGAAGGCAGGAGTCTACGTGCTGATTCGGTGAGGCCGGCGACAAGTTATAGCAGCCAAACGACAAGCGGAGTTTCCAGCTTTGCATCTAGTACTCGGAGTAGCAGCGTCGATTTAGGTCGCAAGACTGCGATTGCCACAGCGGCAGCTGTTGTCAAAATTCGGCCGGTATTGCGCGTGAATCCTAAAAGGGTTTCACATAGCTCTTCTACATCGTTATCGCCCCAACGACGGCTTCCGCAACCTCCGAGTTCGCCCATCACAACGCCATCAACCGCTGCATCTGATAACTATTTTCATTGGAAACAGGTACCGAGTTTGCCCCCTGTCGAATCGACACCTCCGGTACTTCCCGGCCTAAACCTGCGACCCGAAAGTGACGGTTTCTCGACAATCCCGGGGCTAACGACGACCCTTTTGCCCATACAACAACCACCCCCTGGTGCTTCCTCGCCGACTTTCAAGCCACAGCCCGCCACGCAAACTCAGGCTGGCCCTTCGAAGTCAAGGCACAGCAGACCGGGGTCGCACAATAGAACTCAATCGCAGAAGGCTATGTTGGGATCCGCCCTAGAAAGAGCTCATACGGCTGTTACTCTAGACAATGCGGGCAACTATGAGGGTGCTATGGAGGCCTATCAGGATGCGTGCGCATTGCTGAGCGAAATCATGGGCAAAGCTGGTGAGGACAATGACCGCGCGAAGTTACAGACAATTGTAAGCACTTTCTTGACGTCTATATATACTCGATAGGGGAGGGGCGATTACCAATGCTGATTACCGTTTGCGCAACGGTAGAAAGATACTTATGAGGAAAGGATAAACGAGATAAAAGAGTTACCGCAGCCCGCCTACAAGGAGTATGAGAGGTCGCTCCCCCCTCGACCTATAACGGAAGAATTTACAGATGAAGCGAGCTTATACACGATTGATGATGACGAATCGACTCTTGTCCCATCCAATGCCCCATCAGTAAGCGACCTCCATTCGAATGGTCCTTCACGAGCGGCATCCGTACCTCTACGGCGTGATTCATTATATGTGGGTTCAGATACTATGCGCGTTCCTCCATTACATTCTGTACCATCTCATAACATCATTCCGACTCCTTTGTCGCCAATCCGTGGATCTCCACCGCGGCGAGATCTGGAGCCTGAGCTGGATATGGGTATGCACCGACTCCTAGGCAATAGAGATTCTTTCGCGTTTGGTGCTGCAGCATTGTCGCCGCGGTTTTCACCCAGGAAGGCTGCTGAGTATGGCGTTCAGCGGTCAGCATCCAATGCTTCATCGAGGTCATCGAGGTCATTCCAGCCGGCCCATTCAAGGCAAGGAAGTGAGGAAGCATCAACCTCTTGGCTGAATACGATTGATGAATCAGGTAGTTCGGTGGGCGAGCCATCACCGCTCTGGGTCAGGAGAAGTGCAAGCCCACCGGATCCAGCTGAACGCGTTGAAATTTCAGATGAGGATTTTGACGCACAATTTGACGCCGCTGTCGAAGCTGCCTATGATGATGGATATCAAGTGGACTACTCTGGTGCGGAAGAAGAATTGGTGGTTCAAAGCACCCGGGAAAACGTTGAGAGAGCCAAGGCGAAGGTCAAGGAGGTGGAACGTGAAACGGAGATGGCAATTCAGAAAGAAAGGGAGAGGATAAGACTTGAAAGAGAACGGACGTTCTTTAAGTCTAAACGAGACTCGGACCTCGGCTTTTATGACGATACAGATGAAGAATCTGAAGAGGAGAGAATGTTGGAGGAAATGACGAGAGGGTATACACTCGACTTTGATTTTGATCTGGATTCAAAGACAGCTCTTCCTCGGGGATCGACTTCGACGCAGTATTCGGATGGGACGTTAGCAAGGGGCTCCATGTCAAGTGGCTATTCATCGGGTACTACCTGGGGGTCTGGGCATATGACTACAAGTACGTCGCTGACTACAGTTGCTGAAACACCTACAACCCCACCGTCACTGCCGCCTGTACCACCAGAGGAGCTGGAATTTGATGACATAGGCCCATCGCCAACAGAGCCACCACCACCACCACCACCCCCACCCCCTCCTAAGTTACCCCCGCCATCATTACCCCCCCAACCTTTACCACCGCTGCCACCGCTGCCACCGCCAACCAACGGGCTGGCAC
>Ga0307515_10000290_pt1 | contig 123604 bp, 119 predicted proteins | sample 17_EM_MG_FD_194513 | JGI IMG/M metagenome (GOLD analysis project Ga0307515, IMG submission 194513) | Populus trichocarpa ectomycorrhiza microbial communities from riparian zone in the Pacific Northwest, United States - 17_EM | ecosystem: Host-associated > Plants > Roots > Unclassified...
ACCTGTATGTTAAAGATGGTGCCAAAATCACCAAAGGCGACAGGATTTGTTCATGGGATCCGTACAATGCGGTTATCATATCTGAATTTGCAGGTTTAACCCAGTTTGAAGCTGTATTAGAAGGTATCACTTTCCGTGAAGAATCTGACGAGCAAACCGGTCACCGCGAAAAAGTAATTATCGATACCAGGGATAAAACTAAAAACCCTGTTATCCAGATCACCGATACAAAAGGTAACGTAATAAAAGGATATAACATCCCGGTAGGGGCCCACATTGCTGTTGAAGAAGGTGAAAAACTACAAACCGGACAGGTTATTGCTAAAATCCCTCGTTCAACTGGTAAAACCCGCGATATCACCGGTGGTTTACCACGTGTAACCGAGTTGTTTGAAGCACGTAACCCATCTAACCCGGCTGTAGTAACCGAAATTGATGGTGTGGTAACCTTAGGCGGTATTAAACGTGGTAACCGCGAAATGACCATCGAATCAAAAGATGGCCAGATCAAGAAATACCTTGTTCCATTGTCAAAACACATCCTTGTACAGGATAACGACTTTGTGAAGGCTGGTATGCCGTTATCAGATGGTTCAATATCTCCTGCAGATATCCTGGCTATTAAAGGCCCTGCTGCAGTACAGGAATACCTGGTAAATGGTATACAAGAGGTTTACCGTTTACAAGGTGTGAAAATTAACGATAAGCACTTTGAGGTTATCGTTCACCAGATGATGCAGAAAGTAGCGATTGAAGATGCAGGCGATACCCGTTTCTTAGAGCGTGAAGCTGTTGACAGCTGGGATTTCATGACAGAGAACGATGAGATATTTGATAAAAAGGTTGTAACTGAGCCCGGTGATTCAGCTACGCTAAAATCTGGTCAGATAGTATCATTGAGAAGGTTACGTGATGAGAACTCAATTTTAAAACGTAAAGATTTGAGATTGGTTGAAGTGCGCGATGCTATCGCTGCAACATCAAGCCCGATACTGCAAGGTATCACCAGGGCCTCGTTAGGTACCAAATCGTTTATCTCTGCAGCATCGTTCCAGGAAACTACCAAAGTATTGAACGAAGCAGCAATAGCAGGTAAAAAAGACAACATGCTTGGCTTGAAAGAAAACGTTATTGTTGGTCACTTAATACCTTCCGGCACAGGTTTACGCGAATACGAAAATATCCGTGTAGGCTCGCAGGAAGAGTTTGACCGCTTAATGGCTTCAAAAGCTGAAGAAGTAGAAGCATAATTTAAACTTCTGATAACTATCAAAGTCCCCCGGGTTTTATATTCGGGGGACTTTTTTTTGAAAAAAAATTACATCAGGCAAAACAAAAGCAAAAATCCCTTGTTTAAGCTGAACTTGTTCTGGATGTAGCATGCATTGTTTGTATTATCACAAAGGAAAAAGAATAAAGTAATTGCCCCGACAAAAGACTATGATGAAAAGTACGTCTTTTTGTTATTTTAGTAGCATGGAAGAACAAAACGAAAACCAGCTCAATATTGAGCTTTCTGAAGAGATTGCCGAAGGTATTTATTCAAACCTGGCCATCATTACCCACTCCAGTTCGGAGTTTGTGCTCGACTTTATCCGCGTTATGCCCGGAGTGCCGAAAGCTAAAGTAAAATCAAGGATAATTTTAACTCCTGAGCACGCCAAACGCCTTTTATCGGCATTGGAAGAGAACATCGAAAAGTTTGAAACATTGAACGGACGCATCAAAATTCAACAGGACCCATCGGGCTTTCCAATGAATTTTGGCGGCACAATGGGTCAGGCATAATTTTGATTATTACATTAAAATGCACTTTTGATTAAAAAAAAGTTATGTTAATGGGCTATTTATAAAAAAAATAATAATTATGTGTTGGAGTTGTGAAAAAGTGTGCCTATATTGCACAAGTTTTAAAACTTACACCTATTAAAGCATGAAATCTTAATCTATGAGAAGAAAGCACCTACGAAATTCATATTTGTTTCTGTTAATTTTATTCGTTTCAGTAGGATTGTTTTCCTGCTCAGCACCAAAAAACATCAAATATTTTCAGGATATTCCTGATTCTGGAGCACTTAAAGCCATTCCTGTGGCCGAATTTGTAGAGCCGACTATACAGGTAGACGATATCTTAACAATTCTTGTTCAGACTGTTGACCCGCAAGCCACGGTGTCAATAAACACGGGGAATTTACCTATTCAAAATTCTATTTCGCCTGTAGGCGCTGCTAATGTGGCTCCGCAAATATCGTCTGGGTTTTTAGTTAATAAGGAAGGTTTTGTTGATGTTCCTGTTCTTGGACATATTAAATTAGTTGGTCTTACAACAGCACAGGCAAAAGAGCTTATTTATAAAGAGGCATACAAGTATTATAAAGATGCTACAGTTATAGTGCGGTTTGCCAATTTCAAATTTAGCGTTACAGGTGAGGTTACCAAGCCTGGAGTTTACGTTTCTGCGAATGAAAGAACAAGTATATTGGATGCTATTGCTTTAGCCGGGGACTTAACAATTTTTGGTAAAAGGGATAACATATTATTGATCCGGGAAAATTTAGATGGATCTAAAACTCCTGTTCGGATTAACTTAAACAAGAGTGCTGTTATTTCATCTCCTTATTACTACTTAAGGCAGAATGACCTGATATACGTTGAACCCAATAAGTCAAAAATTGCTGCAACCGATGCCTCACAAGCAAAATTATATACAATTGTTGGAGCTGCTTTATCAGTTTTAATTGTTTTAATAAGCAGGATAAAATAATATATAAAATATGAGTAATCAGTCTTTTCCTATCGGAAATGGAACAAACGATAATGACGAGTCAATAGATTTTAAATATTGGTTTTCCAAATTTGTTAATAATTGGTCGTTTTTCTTATTAAGCATACTTGCTGCTTCTGTTTTGGCATTTGCATATCTCCGATACGCTACCCCGAGTTTTAATATATCAAGTAAATTGATGGTTGAGGATCAAAAAAGCGGTGGTGGTGCATCCGGAGGAGGAGGAGGGCTAGGAATCGATTTTTCCAGTATTTTTGGCCTACCCAATAATGCGCAAAATGAATTGGAAATATTAAAGTCAAAAAGCTTGATGAACAGCGTTATCGATCAGATGCATTTGAACGTGACCGTTTATCAGCAAGGGATAATTAATTCTATAGAATTATACGATGAGGCGCCATTTACTGTAACTGTAAATTATAAATCAGATGCCGATTCTTTACTACAAAGAAAATACGATATCTCGCTTTTAGGTAACGATATTGTTAGTATAAAAAACGGAAAGGACGATGTAGATTTAAAGGTAAAATTGGGTATGGTAGTTAAACTTAACCAGTATGATTTAATATTGTCTAAAAATGACAAATATTCGCCAACAATTATTGGTGATTATGCCGTAGTTATTCAATCGCCCGATGCCAAATTCGATGCGCTATCAAAAAAGTACGACGTAGAACTATCGGATAAACAAAGCACTACACTTGACATCTCGTTGTTATATCCTAACCCTAAAAAAGGAGAGGCGATTCTTCAAACATTGATGAATACGTATATCGCTAAAAATTTGGATAATAAGGTTCAGATTGCCGACAGTACCATCAAATTTATAAATAGCCGTTTAAAGATTGTTAGCTCGGAATTGTCAGGCGTGGAAGATAAACTACAGACTTTCCAGGAAGAAAATAAATTGGCAGATGTAGTAGAACAATCAAAAGCGCTGATTCAAGGTTCGAGCGATTATTTAGATAAACTTAATACGGTTGATGTACAACTTGCAATTGTTAAGGACCTGGAGAAATATATAAAGAACTCTGTTAATAAGACCATTATTCCAAATACGTTAAGTGTTCAAGACCCGGCATTTGCCGCAGCTATCGGCAAGTATAATGAATTACTTGTTGAAAAGGGGAAATTGGAATTATCGTATAAATCAGACAACCCGGTACTCAAAAATGTTGACGACCAGATTGAAGCCACAAGGCAGAATTTGGAGAAAAGTTTTGAAATATACAAAAGAGGGTTACAAGCCAGCAAGGGGGAGTTAACTCAAAAAAATGGACTGATAAGCCGGAAAATTGAATCTGCTCCTAAAGCTCAAAGAATATTTTTAGACTATTCCAGAGAGCAAAATTTAAGGCAGACGTTATATTTGTTCTTATTGCAAAAAAGAGAGGAAACAGCGATCTCGAAAACGTCTACTATGTCGGATTCGAGGATAATTGATCCTGCTAAAAGTGATTATAAGCAATCTAGCCCTAAACCGTCACTTGTATACTTGGGAGGGTTGTTTTTGGGGCTGTTGTTCCCGATAGGTTTCCTTACTTTAAAAGACTCTTTCAACATCAAGATTATTACCAAACAGGATGTCGAAAAAGAAACAGCGATTCCTATTGTTGGAGAGATAGGAAATAATGATAAAAAAGATAGTTTGGTAGTACTACCTGGATCAAGGTCAATCATCTCTGAACAATTCCGATCATTGCGGACCAATTTGAACTATTTAACATCATCAACAAAATCACAGGTAATCTTGTTAACATCGAGCATGAGCGGCGAGGGAAAATCTTTCGTGAGTTTGAACCTTGGTAGTACACTTGCGTTAAGTGGTAAAAAAGTGGTCTTCCTGGAATTGGACTTGCGTAAACCGAAGTTGTCAAATCAAATCGGTGTAGATCATAATTTTGGATTCACAAATTATGCAGTGTCAGAAACGATGTCCGTTGATGAGGTGCTCAAACCAACATTTTTTCACGAAAACTGTTTCCTTATTTCGTCGGGAGCAATTCCTCCAAACCCGGCCGAACTTTTGTTAAGCGGCAGGTTGGAGAAAATGATAATGGAATTAAAAACAAAATTTGATTACATTATAATAGATACGGCTCCTGTAGGGCTTGTTGCCGATGCCTTAAGTATAGAAAAATTTACCGATCTTGTTTTATATGTGGTGCGCCAGCGCTTTACCTATAAATCGCAACTTGGTATTTTAAACAGGCTTGTTTTCGATAAAAAATTAAAGAAATCTTACCTGATCATTAATGATATCGAGTCTGTGAAGGGCGGGTATTATGGTTATGGTTACGGTTATGGCTACGGCTATGGTTATGGCTATGGTTACGGCTATAGTGTAGACGCCGAAAAGAAAAAAGGGGTTTTTAGTAAAATATTTAAGGGTTAATCCATGAAAGCCATTGCAATAATCCCCCTAAGAAAAGGCTCGAAGGGAATTCCTGGTAAAAACAAAAAGAAGCTTCTTGGTCGCCCGTTATATCAATGGGTTTTAGGAGAAGCAATTGAAAGTAACCTGGATGAAGTTTATGTTTTTACAGACGACGAAGACATTATCGAACGTATTCGCGCGGATTATCAATGGACAAATAAAGTAAAAGTATTTGAACGCAGTTTAGCTTCAGCTACAGACACAGCTTCAACAGAAACAGGCATGCTTGAATTAGCCCGGGGTGTTGGATTTGATTTTGATATTTATTGCCTGTTACAGGCAACGTCGCCGTTAACTACAAAGAACGATATCAACAATGTGCTTGATAAGATTATTAAGGACGGTTTCGATTCTGCTTTAACTGTTGTTGCTTCTAAGCGGTTTTTATGGACAAAGGATGGTTCAAGTGTTAACTATGACTACCTGAGCAGGCCAAGACGACAAGATTTTGAAGGTCTATTGATGGAGAATGGCGCTGTTTATGCTATTTGCCGTAATATTTATGAGCAAACTCAGAATAGGTTAGGTGGAAAAATAGGCGTTGTGGAAATGCCCGAAGAATCATTGATGGAAATTGATGAACCATCCGACTGGTATATTATTGAAGAATTGCTGTCGGTTAAACTGAGTTTATACAAAAGCTCATCTAAAAGGATAAAAGCTTTGATATTAGATGTTGATGGTGTGTTTACCGATGGAAAAGTTTGGGTATCCGGCGAAGGCGAATTAGCAAAAGCATTTAGTTTACGAGATGGAATGGGACTTGAAATAGCTCGTGAAAGTGGTATTGAGGTTGTTGTGATGACATCTGAGAATAGTCCGATAGTTGATCAGCGGATGAAGAAATTGCGGATCAAAAACTATCATAAAGGTGTTAAAGATAAGTTTTCGCTGTTAAATAAGATTTGCGCTGAGTTAGATATTGAAAGAACGGAGATTGCTTACATAGGTGATGATGTGAACGATTTGTCTAATATACTAAGCGTGGGATGGGGCTTTGCACCTGTTGATGCGGTTAATGAAGTTAAAAATAATGCCGATTTTGTTTTGCACAATTATGGAGGTGATAAAGCAATTCGGGAAGGCATAGAAATGATTATTAAATTAAATAAAAGGTTAAAAAAATGAAACAACCCAAAGTTATTGCTGAAATAGGCTGTAATCACAAAGGCGATATGGAAATCGCAAAAGAGCTAATCAAGATAGCCAAAATTTTTTGTGACGCAGATGTTGTAAAATTCCAAAAAAGAAATAATAAGGAATTATTAACGGAAGAACAATATAATGCCCCACATCCAAATCCGGCTAATGCTTACGGAGACACATATGGTGCCCACCGTGAATTTTTGGAATTTAATACAGAGCAGCATGCTGAATTGAAGGCATTTTGTGAAGATTTGGGTATTGTATATTCTACTTCTGTTTGGGATTTAACATCGGCCAAGGAAATGGCAAGTTTAAAGCCAAAACTGCTTAAAATACCGTCGGCATGTAATAATAACTATGAAATGCTAGGTTGGCTTTGTGATAATTATGAAGGCGAGATACACGTATCTACCGGCATGACCACAAAAGATGAAATAGGTGACCTTGTTGAGTTTTTTGTTACAAAAGGGAGAAACAAAGATCTTGTAGTTTACAATTGTACTTCAGGGTACCCTGTGCCGTTTAATGATGTTTGTTTATTGGATATCCTGGTTTTAAAGGAAAAATATGAAGATAAAGTAAAAGCAATTGGTTTTTCTGGTCACCATTTAGGTATTGCCGTTGATATTGCTGCCCATACTTTAGGCGCAGAGTGGATTGAAAGACATTACACGCTTGACAGAACCTGGAAAGGTACCGATCATGCAGCTTCTTTAGAACCGGACGGTTTGAGAAGGCTGATTAGGGATTTACATGCGGTTACTAAAACCCTTACTTATAAAAGTAAAGACATCCTCGATATCGAAAGTGTGCAAAGAGAAAAGCTAAAAAACAGAAAGGTTTAAGACTGAAGAGTACAGTCCGACTTGATCAATTGTTGATCCAAAGAGTTGTTGTTTGCTTTGAGAAGATGACATTTGATACTGTGTTAACAACATTAATGCAATAAATTATGCCGTTGACTGCGCCATTCTATTAGAAGCATGCTTAATAAATACTTGAAAAAAAAAGAATAATAGCGACTAAAGATAATTTATGAAACACATTTTATTTATCGGTGATTTTAGGCCCGCCAATAACTACGGATCGATAGCAACAACAGAAACACTCGAAAAACTGTTAGTAAATGTTGCAAAAGACGCAGAGATACGTATTATCGATAAAAGAAGCTACGGTACACCAACACCTTTGGGTGGATTTTTGCCTTTAAATGTTAAAGACAATAGCGTTAAGGGTATTATAAAGAGGATGGTACCTGCTACACTTATCCCGCAGTTACAAAAATGGAATAAAAAACTAAAAAAGGGATTAGGTCTTAAAAGGTCACATATGCCTTATAGGTATTCACTTTTTGAGGAATATTATAAAGACATGATGAGCGGCCAATATCTTCAATATGAGAAAGAGCTTTTTGAGTGGGCTGATATTGTTATGGTAAACGGCGAAGGCACAATTGTTAATGGCACAGATAAAGAAGGAAAATACTCATTAGGGGGATTATATACTTTATATATGACCTGGCTTGCTAAGGAGAAATTTAAGAAGCCAACATGCTTGGTAAACCATACTGTAGACCCCGCAAATAGCGATGCCTACGAAATAATTGAAAAACTTTACCCGAAGTTGGATTACGTTTGTGTGAGAGAACCTCTTTCGCTTGTTAAGCTAAAGGAACATGGCATAACTAACGCACAGTTTATTCCCGATTCGTTGTTTTCATATACTCCGGTTGAAGATTGGAAACCTTCTGCTGAGTTATCAAAGCAAATAGATTTTTCTAAACCATACATTTGTGTTGGCGATTCTGCAGGTATATGGAAAAACCCATACCTCCCAACCGTTAAGTGGGATGTCGTCGAAGTTTTTTCGAACTTAATTACCGAACTGCAGAAAGTTGTTCCCCAGATAATATTTGTTGATGGATTTAACGAATCAAGTAAAGAAGTCAACAAGGTGATAAAGAAATTTGGTTTGGGCTATGTAAATCTGAATAACTGCTCTTATCATGATTTATTTTATGTGTTTAAGGGTGCAGAGATTTTTATTTCAGGGCGTTGGCATAATTCAATATTATCATGCGTTGCAAATACACCCATACTGCTTTGGGGTTCTGACAGCCACAAGACGAGAGCGTTATATACGATACTTGACAATTACCCTTATACTTTCTTTAATATCAATTCTTTCCCTATTCATACCAAGGATATGGCCGACTCTGCGAGGTCGGTTATTGAAAATAAGGTGGCAGTAAAAAAACTGATAAAAGAGAAGGTGGATATTTACTCTAAGCTAACTGTTGGAAACGTTGCGTTTGTAAAAGATTTCATCGACGGAAATTTAAAAGAAGTTAAATAAACTACTCAAGTAATTGGCGCTACATAATTAACTGCAGTCCTTGTAGGGCATGGCAATAATTACATAAAGTTCTCGATAATTTCATATTTCAAAAGGAATAAACTAATATGACTGTCGTTTGATGGTACCGGTTTATTCCTTTTTTTGAAAATTATGAAGCCTTAGCATATTTTAAGCAGGGCACTAAATTCCATAGTAACAAAGCCTTATCGCTTCTGTTAATTTTATAAATAATAAATTGGTTTAATGGTGTCTACAGTGATTAAAAACTTAGTGCAAAAGTTTCTTCCAAAAGAAAAGATTGACCTATTGGTGCACACATTTTTTAACTATCTGGATAAGATGGTTAACATGCTTTCTCCCCTTGTAATTATTCGCGTACTGCATAATGAATTATTATATAACGATATCGAGTATGTGCTTTCATCGTCGATAATTTTGTCAGTATTAGTTGATTTTGGCCTAAGTTCCTATTATTTCTATGGCTACAGGCAAAGCGAAGATAAAAAAGAATATATCCATACAATTGAGCGCAGCTTTTTTTTACTGTTCGCGTTACAAACAGTTTTTGTATTTGCTTTTGTTGGATTGTATTTTATAACAAAAAGTCCATTCTTAATAGTTTATGCATGTATTTTGATAAGAACGCTGTTTTTGTCATATACAAATTTTAAATTTAACACTTTCCGCGTAATTGATAAGCCAAGCAAGATATTCTTTATTACCATCCCCGTCAATTTATTTTCGCTCTTGATATTTTATATTGCTTATACCTATTACTCAAAAGTAACCATATATTATTTTATGGGTTTGGCAGTATTTGAGTTGGTGTATGTTGTTTATTCCTTCTTAAAATATTCTGATCTTAGAATAAAGCAATTTTGGCCCACTTTGAAAACATCGGTGATATTTGCCTGGCCACTGATGATAAATGTGTTTTTGATAAATACAATCTCGAATTACGGGAAGATATATGCTTTTCAAAACTTGCCGGCGGCATCTATGACCAGGCTTGCTTTGTTGCAGCGGTTTATGATTATAATACAATTAGCACATACAGCATCCACGTCATTTTTTTTGAAGAAGATATTTGACAAAAAAAGCGTTACGATTGATTTAAAGGTTTTTAAAAGCTACAGTTCAAGTATGGTTATTTCTGTATTACTGATTATTGGTTGTATCCAGGTAAACAACTCATATGGTTTGGTTAAATATTTGCCATTTGATATGTCGTTTTGGTTTTTAATCGTATTTTTTATTTTCTACGCTTATGGAGCTTATCTGAGCACGTACTTTACAGTTTTAAATAAAAATAAATTGCGTATGTATAGTTCTACCGTAATGGTGGTATTGTATATGGCTGCTTTATGGATTTTTAAACCCAGTACCTTAATTCAGCTTACCTTGGTTATGCTGACAACTATGGGGATTAATTTGGTTTTTACATTATACTATTTAAATAAGAATGGTGTTTTTAAACATAGTGAAATATGAAAAATATCTGTTTTATAGGGAACTATAAGAAAACTTTCTTTTTTGACGCAATAGCTCAGGAAATCAGAAAACATGGAGTAACTGTTTTTTGGATTGTAATGAACCAAAAACAATACGATTTTTTGGTGCCGCTTTATGGTGCCTCAAACGTGTTAATGCTGAATAAAAATACAGGCAGTATTCCTTCAGAAAAGATAGGCGAGTATAAGATTAATGAATTGGTAGCGGTTGACCGTGCACTGAAGTGGTACGGTAGCTGGGGATATGATTTTTTACGAAACATACAAAAACCCGTATACAATTACATTAAGGCAAATAACATAAATTTTATATTTGGCGAAACAACTTATGGCCATGAGCTGGTTATTCATAGGATGCTGGCCGATAAAACGGAATTAAATTGTACCTACCTGCATCCTCAAACCATTCGGATACCAGGGTACCATTTTACGTTTTTAAAGGATGAGTTTCAATCAGAGATTTATGAGAATTTTAAACATGATGCTTATAACGAGGGTTTTGTAGTTAAGCTTGCTAAGCCTACCGAATTTGCCCGGGTAGAGGTAAGGGTAAAAAAATCATTAAGTGTTAAAAGTAAGCTGAATCGTGTTGTGCGCTTCTTTACCTCGGAAAATGTGGATAAGGACGATCCGAGTATAGTACCCACAACTACGTCGGCTAAGTTTGCATGGGCCGCAACGGAGGAATGGAATCGGGTATCTCACAATTTTGTAACTACCCAAGGTTACGATGCTATTGAAGGAAGAAAGTTTGTAGTATACACCTTGCATAAACAGCCAGAGGCATCAATTGATGTTGTAGGCCGATATTACGACGATCAGTTTAAAAACATACAAAATATATGGCGTATATTGCCAGACGACTGGTATTTGGTTGTTAAAGAGCACACCAACGCTATTGGCGATAGATCTTTCACGTTTTTTAAAAATGTAAGTTCGTTACGCAACGTTGTGTTATTGCATCCCACAATAAACTCTCATGATTTGATCAGGGATTGCCAGGCTATATTTAGCGTGTCTGGATCAATTGCTTATGAAGCTGCATTATTTGGTAAGCCTGCTTTTTTGTTTGTGCCTATATTTTTTGACAAACTTAGAAATTGCCACAGAATTACCCTGGATACATTTAGAAGGATAAAAAATATTGATGATTTACTAAAGGAGTGGGAGGAAGGGCGAAGCAGTAAAATGCCGGTAGAAGAGTTTTCCAGGTATCTGCTTGTGCATAGTTCAAAAGGACTAATAAGTGATCCTTTAACAGATCCTAAATGTATGGAAAAAGAAAATATAGATTTTGTGACAAAAGCATTTGTTAAGCTGGCAGGTAGTTAATAAACAAGTACATTAGTATTAGCAATGATTGGTTAATGAAAACAAGTAAATTTAAAGTAATAATAGCATTTTGCATTGCTTTTACGCCATTTAATTTTTTGCGGATATTTTTATATCGGTCAGTATTAGGATACAAGATTACTAAAGGATCCAAAATAGGGCCTTTTAATTTTATCGTTGTTAAAAATTGCGATATAAGGAATGGACGGATTGGTAAATTTAACATAATTGAAACCAACAATTTATTTGTTGATGAAAAATCCCTCATCGGGACATTTAACAGGTTTAAGGATATAATAGGGGTGAGCATCGGTAAATCAACTGTAATAAGATCAAATAACACTTTTTTTGGTACAGTTAAGGATACACCTTATAAGCAATTTGAAACCTTTAGCATTAAAGATAATTGTACTATTACAAATGCTCACGTGTTTGATTGTTCAGATAGCATTATTATTGGTAGTACTGTTATAATAGGCGGTAAAGCCAGCCAGTTTTGGACTCACGGGTTTACTAATGATCGCGTGCGAATTCAAGGTCCCATTATTTTAGAGGATAATATTTATGTTGGAACAAGGTGTTTATTTATGCCGGCGATACGTGTGTGCACTGATAATGTAATTGCAGGAGGAACAACAATTTCAAAAAGCATCAAAGAATCTGGAATTTATGCATCATCAAAATTGATGAAGATTACTGAGGTTAAGAAGTTATTTAACTCGGCTGATGTAATTGTACATAACAATAGTCGTTATTTAAGAAAAGAGGTTTAATAGGTTTGAATTTATTTGTACTGACTAAATATAAAGGTTGATAGTTATTTACAGATTTGATTAAAGTACATGAAATACAGCACCGTTAAAATATATATCATACTTATATTCTTATTTGTAAATAATGTATTTCTGCCTTTTGGGCTACAGTATACTGCTTTGCTGAGCCCCTTTTTATTTTTTTACTCTTTTTTAAAATTTAGAAAGGCGTATATAATTTCGCTATTAGTGTATGCTATTTCTGTTGCAATGCATTTGTACGGCGGTATTGCTTCCATGCCGGATTACTTGCGTTCAAGTGCACTCCATATTGCGGTATTAATTCAATGTATAGCTTTTTTTAAACTTATAAGCCAAGATCCTAACATCGTTTATAGGGCTTTTGAAAAGGCAGTTCCTATAAATTTGGTGCTGGTAGTGATAGCTGGGCTATTAATATTAGGAGGCAACAAAGATATGTGGCAAACGTCAATTCAATTTGGAGCCTTTGCAAATTTGCCAAGATTACGTTTATTAACATACGAACCGTCTTATTATTCAACTTTACTTGTGCCAATTTTTTTTTATTATTTTGTTAGGTGGACCAACCGCATAAAGAAAAATAATCTTTTTCCATTCTTGGTACTATCTGTTTCTTTTTGCCTCTCGTTGTCATTCGGAGTTATATTTACTATCATTCTTTCTATCCTTATCAGCAGTTTAATGAAATTAAACAAGAAGGCGTTTTTAATATTGGGCATTTCTACCTTGGTTGTTTTGTTTGGGGTGGTGGCTTTGTTTATTTACAACCCTAATAACGCGATTTTTGCCAGGTTAATTAATGTCATATCGGGTAATGATGTATCCGGTAATGCCCGCTTATTTGATAGTTGGACCCTTGCTTATGAGATATTACAGAAGCACCACAGTTTTCTTACGGGTGTTGGGTGGGGGCAAATTAAAGTTGTAGGACATGATATCATCCAATCTTTTTACGGTTATTCTGATGACGACACGGCGTTAGGTTATTCCTTACCAAACTTCATTTGTGTGATTCTAACAATGCTGGGTATATATGGTGTTGCATTTTATTTCTTAATATTACTGTACTTTTATAAAGCTACCAATGTTAAGAATTCTATTTATAGAAAGTATATATTCTGGTTTGTGTTTATATATCAGTTTACCGGAGGATTTAGTTCAAGTGTGATACATTATGTTTTGTTGATTATAGCATTTTACAAACCAATGGATAATTATTTCATTAAGATCAAGTAAAATCGAAAATTCCAAATGTCACAAAATCGGAAACGAAATGTCCGAAAAACACGCACCGGCTATTGGCTAAAAGATTTAGCATATGTCTTAAGTTCGTCTAAGCTGAGGCTAGCAGGCTTATCATGTAATGACATACTTACCTCCCCATCACTGTGAAAAAACACGGCTAAAGCACCTAAACGATACCCTTCGGTTATATTGGGTCTCACGGTATGTGGTGCCAAATGCGAGGCGATACCGGTATGCTTAAAGCCCAACGCTTCTACTGTTGTATGGTTTATGGTGGTTAGTACATCGTTCATGCACCAAATATAAGCGTTAATAAATCACAATAAAAACACCGTTTAAATAGCTTTTAAACGGTGTTTTTATTTGCAAATTCAAGGACAATTAGGTATCTTTAAGCAAGTATTCAAAGGTATTTTACTTACGCTTTTTACTTCCGAATGGCTTGCCCTTTGGCACGGGTTCTACCTGTATGTCATAAATCGGACCCATGCGGCACCATACTTTTCTGCCTTTACTGTCTTCCCCTGCCCAAATGCACATCCATTCGCCATTTTCCTGTTGCTCCACAGTTCCTGTGTTTTCTAAGTTTAATTTAATATTTCCCATGCTCAAACTTACCAAGCCTACATTATATGTTTTTACGGTTTCCCGTAAAGCGATTTAGACCGCTTTAAGCCCTCTTTTAATCTATCGGGTAGTTAGCCGTCAAAACTTCAACTTTACGCTTTAAATAGCCGCTCCTGCTGTTTATAGACACCCCTTGCTCTACTGACCACATGTGCCAACCGTGCGCCTTTGCATACTTCAATAAAATATCGGACGGGTAAGACGATAAAAGAAACTTTCCTTTGATCTGGCTTAACCTGGTTAACAGGTTTTCAAAATCCTGTTCCGAATAGCCATCGTAGTGGCCACAATCGCTGTTAAAGTATGGCGGATCGCAATAAAAGAAGCTATCCTCTGTGTCTCTACTCCCAATTAGGTACAAGGCGTCAGCACTTTCTATTTGAACGTTCTGCAACCGGATAGCATAATCCTCTGTAAACCTTTCCCGGTTATTGATAATTTTTTTGGTGGTGGTATTTTTGGTTTTATCAAACCCAAACGTGCCGTCCATTTGCGCGCAAAAGCTTTGACTGCTTAACACCCATACCGCCCAAGCCCTTTTTATCTCGCTGAACATATCCGGATGATTGTAAATAACCGAGGCCTTGCGGTGCAAATCGCGGCTATGTAGGGTAATCCTAATCTCCTTTTCCAATCCAACAAAATCATTTTGAACTACCCTATAAAAGTTCATTAACTCCTTATTAGTATCATTTATAACCTCAATTTCAGAGGGTGGCTTTGCAAAAAAAATTGCCGCGCCACCTGTGAAAGCCTCGCAGTACAGTACATGCTTAGGTATCAACGATATAATCTTATCTGCTAACTTTTGTTTACCGCCGTAGTAGCTAATCGGCGTTTTCATCCTCACTTTACTCATATATATTTATTAATTTTGAATTCTCACAAAACAAAAAATGCACGATTATCCAACCACTGGCTTACGCCCCGGCAGGATGCTCGTGCATTACTTTTTTTGTTTTGTGAGAATTACAGGAAAGGTGCCGGGGTGTTTTATTTACCCTATGAGGCCTTACTATCAGGTACAAGTAGCATAATCTGTTCAGCTACCGCTTTTCCAAGTATAGATGCACCACGATCAGTTAAATGCACCCCACTAAGGTTATCATTGTCTTTTCTATTGAAGTAATTTTCGTTGTTTGGGGCAGTACTTGAATATATTTCGCTTGCCGTATTAACATCAACGATTCCACTCGTAAAGCTTCTGAAATTAGCCCTTAGCCTTTTATTTAATTCTAACCTCCTTTTGTCGAAATCTGGCTGTATCGCGTATTTATCGACCCTGTTCATTACTGGTACAACTATAGATTTGACGCCCCGGTTTCTTAAAAACTGATGGATTTTAACAATATCGTTATATACCTGATCTGTTGGAAACTCCGTGAGATCGTTGGCTCCAAAAAAAACCACCGCTATAGTGTCGCGCTTTGAATCTATAATAAGGTTCTGTATGTATTGGCTATAATATTCAGATGCGGAAAGGCCTGGATAGCCAAAAACCTCAAAATCTATATTTTTTAGTAAACCCACGGCTTGGTATGGAAATGAAAATTCCTTACTACTTGTACCGACACCTTTTGTCAAGCTATCTCCTATAAAGTATATCAGCGGGCGACCGAATATGCTACATCGTTTAAAAAAAGCTAATGAACTCAAGGCAATAACTTTTAATAAGAAGTCCCCCCTGGAAATATTTGAAACCATGTGATAGTTTTTTGTAAAAATAATACTTAAACTCAATTATTAAACGTTTCGACCCAAAGCCGTTTGAAAGGCTTGTACTATGGTATAATGCGCAGCCTCTTCGCTGTCTGTTAAGCCGTAGCCAATGGCGGCGTAAGCGCAATTACGGGCTGATGGATAACTATCGCCAACGCCTGCTAAATTCTGATTTCCTATTATAGTGCTGGTCTGTTGTTCATTTCCAGTAGTGGATGTTGCGGTACTTATGATTGCGCCATTTTTATACAAAGTCCTATGTGTTGTAGTATCGGCCCGGCACACGCTAAACAAGCCGGTTGCTGTATATGAAGCAGATTCCGGCGAGGGGCCATTGTCGTTTAACTCGCAATAAACCTGCCCGCCCAATCTAATGGCAAACCTGGCTATCGAGCCAGCGTTACCACCTCCAATATCGACACCCTCCGGTACGGGGTTGGCTGTTCGTGAATAATAGTGCAACGACATTTTACCCTTGCTGAATGCCGAGCGTTCGTTTTGAGTAAATTTAGTGTCGGCCACAGCGCCGCCAACCCAAGTTACCCCGTTGGCATCATGCGTTGCCGCGCCGTGGTATACCAACCTGTAACAGGCGTCTAAATCCCTGGCATCTTTGAGGTTGAATTTGTGCGCATCTGCATTACCGCCCACAAAAGGGTATATAGCCCTCAACTTCCACCAAATACCGGCTGCTTTAAGGTCGGTAACCATTGCATTTATAGCATCTATTTGAGTGCTGTCCGTGATGCCTGTGGCCGCTATGAAGTCGGCCGCTTCGTCAGGCGGCGAAACAACAAGCGACGATGTTAATGCAAGCGCTGATATTGTTGTAGCTAAACAATTAGCAATTACTAAGGCCCCAGCGTCTGTTGGATGAACCTTGCTTAATCCATCTGTATCCGGATCATTAAAGTAGGTGGCATTATCCGGCGCATCATCCCCCCACATTTCGGGATGCCCGCTAATATCAACAACCGCATCTGCTATGGTTGCATAATTGGCAGCAATCCATGTGTTAAAAGCATTTCGGCGCGGATTGAAGTTAATATTTGAAAAGCTGTCTTTCCTGTTTAAAACAGGAACAATTATAACCTTTGCGCCCGCTGCCTGTAGTGCGTTACAGCTTGCTGTTAGATTTGTGATAAAATCAGTGTCAGTCATATCCAACATGTCATTCGCGCCAAAAAACAATACGCTATAAATATCTGTGTAGTTGATGTAATCAAACAGCTTTATCCCATCGTTTAAGGCGTTGGTATTAAACCATGCGGATGTTTGACCGGGAAACGGCATTACACCCATAGTAATCGACAATCCGCTTGTTGTAAGGGCATCTACTGTTTTAGTAGGATAGTCATTGCCTTTATTAAAGTCGCCCGTTTCGCTTGTGCCAGTGCCTGTTGTACCAATACCACCAGTGATACTATCGCCAAAGAAAACCAACTGAATGTTTTTTTCCGGGGCCACTGCATTAAAGGCAACAGTATTCGTAAGTTCAGCACTCACCGGGTTTATCCCCAACGCCTTTACACGGACTTTTAAACCGCCGATGGGTATGTCAACATCTAAGCCCACGTTAATGGTATACGAGCCGTCTAAATTATCTGTGGTGTTTAGTGCCGTGCAGCCAATCCATGCACCTCCGTTCACCTGGTATTCGTGGTCTGTTAGTGGTCGTTTCATTATGCTTCGCCTCCTGTATAAGTAAATGTGTCCTCCTCATCGTCAACAACGCCATCTGTTGGCGGGTCTGGGGTTTCGGGGTTTGGTAGTTTGTATCTCAATTCGCCGGTAGATGTTTTATAGAGGTGGTAAGGAACCACAGCCCCGGCGATGGCTGCGGCCTCATCATCGTAAATTGGAGCGGCTTCGATAGCGGCGACCAAGTCGAAATCACCGCCGCCGCTTGCGCTTATTGTTCCATCCTCGGCAATAGTTACGCCGCTTCCTTGCTTTACGCCACCTAAAACTGTTGCTGTCGCAACCGGCAATGTATAGCCAAGCCCCGCCAACTCATCAATTTGCATCTGCAAATCTTCATCGCCGGTTATTCTCGACTGTGTCTCGGCCTCAATAGCATCGTTGGTAGCCTGCTCATCAGCTTTGCTACCAAGTACCTCTGACAAACCGGTTACCTTACTGATTGCCAATTCGTCCTCATCGCGGTGAAACAAGCTATCAATGAGTGACGCAAATTGCCCTTGCGTAGGTTTTAGCCCGGTTTTAAAGAAATTCTTAAGCTGTGTTCTGGTCATATCAATTGGTTAAAAATCGTTAATCAAAATATCCGGGTACCGGCTCAATCCAACAACCCATCATTACCGGGTTTACTATACTATGCTCCTGGCCACCGCCTATTGGTTTTGAATGCATTAACCCGGCCGCTACTAATTCATTATCAGACCATGCCAATTTCACCTGGCTACCGTTGCTTGTACCATTTTCTGATGCCTCTATATCAATGATAATTTCCGGAAGTTCATCGATAGTCAGCGTGTGTGTTTTCGATCCAGCAACACCGCCAATGGTTGCAAAGTCGGCATCGTCGGGATCATAGTGCATCGGCAAGCGCCCCCGCCACCCCTCAACCTCACGCCATCCGGCAGGTATATCTTCAATAGCGCCCTTCCACCATGTCATTGCGCCGCCTGCCTTAAACGGCCGCAAAAAACCCTCTACCCGGTCGATACGCGATAGCAGGCCCTCGTTTGAATTGCGTTTAAAATCTGCCCACAAAAGCGTTGTTACACCGTCATCGCCGAATTGAACATATCGCTCAACTTGGCTCGGGCGTACCGATCCGTCTTCGTAATTCATATCGGTTAGCGTTTCCCGAATGCGTAGCTTCGTTTGCTTTGCACCTGCAACCAGTGGCAATACTTCACCATCAATAACCAGGTAACCGGCCGTTACATTCAGGCCAACCTCAACGCAACCTGTTATAATGGCGCGTGGACCGCAGAGCGCGGCCATTTGTTGCAGCATAAAAGTATTAAGCTGTTGAAACCCGAAAACGTCCTGATCAAGCGGGAAGCCGCCCGGCTGTGTAAAATCAATTCTGTTCATATCCTGTAAATTCTATACCGCTTACCGGCAAGTTTATACTTGTTAATTAAAGAGGTCAGCTCTATCCTGTCCTGTGGGCTTAGCATAACGGCCACCGGTACCCACACAATAAAATCAATGCCTGTGTCGGCATAATCAGCCCTGTTATATAAGTATTGCGTGCCTAAATAAATGGGCTTATTTTCGAGCCGGGTGTAAGCATAAAGCCTGCGTTTACCAAAACCATCGGTTATGTAAATACGCCGGGCATCATTATCAAAGCGGTCGTTAAAAACATTCTCCATGCTATACACCTGGCTATTGTGGCTAACGGTGTATAGGTTTGCCGCCCTGAAGGTTAAAAAGCTGTTGTATATCTGCGTAAGCGGGTAGCAATAGCACTGCATCAGCGCTTGCAGCTTCGCGTTACGCAAAAACGTAATGGTGAGCAAAAGATAAAGCCTGTTATAATTGATATTAAACATATGGCCTCCACTGTATATTTAAGTCTGCATCTGCTAACCTGATATAGCCCGCATCAGGTATGTATCGCTCGTCAATTATCGAAAAAGTAAACAGCCCATACTTAGCCCATGCCGTTTTTACAACAGGCAGCACAATACCGTCCACGGCCTGCAGCTTGTCGGTTAAGCGGTTGTTTGCGTATTCGCCGTTAAACTCAAGGTTTTTTAAATACTCGTTAATCGCATCCTTTACCGGCGCGGTTGCGTTTCCGTCGATGCGCTGTCCCGAATCATTTAAAACAAGGGGATCATAAAAGATATCAAGGTCTAATTTTAGCGAGTCGGCGGGCAGGCTTTTAATTATGGCATTAACGCCGCCATCCTTCCGCTTAGCAATGTACGCGTTCATGGCCTCATGCTGATCATCATCAATTGGGGCAAAGTCGCCGCCAACTAAGCGTACAACTTTTATCGTAACTTCTACACTTCCATTGATTACAACCTCGTTAACAGCTGCCTGCACTATAATCTTTTGCGCCTCTACCTGTTCATCCGTAAGGCCTATATTTTCGTACTTTCCTAAATCCCGGTTAAATGTTTGCCCGTATTGAAACTCTCTGGCCATGGTTCGGTACCAGGTTACAATATGCGCCCTGTCTTTTGCCAATAGCGCAATAATTTCGGCCTTATGTTCATCAAACATGGTTTCAACAAGCCATGCCATAAATGCAAATACGTAGGCAATCGCGCCAAATATCGACAGGCGGCTTGTCGTGGTAATTCCACTTAAAGCCGGTTGCCTGTCCTTTTCGGCAAATATCTGATCGTACCAATATTGTATCGTGTGTGCCATTTTTAACTTATTATAAAATCTACGCCTATTGCCCAATAACTTATGCCCTCGGCACCAATGCCTGTCGGCGCTCCGGTCATGCCGGTAGCGGGGTGCAGGTTATTCCCCTTGTAATAACCGTTTATGTCGTCACTAACGGCCCCATCGCTTAACGTTACTGTGTCGCCTGGTGCAAGCTGCGCGGTTACCTCTAACCCGTTTTGCTTCATCAAGTCGACCACGGCTTCAATTGCGCCGTTTTCCTGAAAAGCCAAATCAAACAAGCTTTGGTTATTCCGTACCGTTATCTTTTGTGCCATCGAATTCAAACCATTTGTTAAACTTCCTAAGTACAAAACCCGCTATGGTTTTGGTTTCCTTGTAACCTAAGCACCCTAAATTTTCCATCCAGCTAATGAATAATTGAAAAACTATGGCCATGAACACGGTATAGTAAAGCCACTGGAAAGGGTTAACATCAAATCCCAGTACTGACGGTGTCTTTATGTTACTTGAAAAACTATGTAGCAAAACGATGATCATGATATAAATGCCTATCTTCAAAATCATACGGCCAAACTTTCGGCTTTTAAACCTTTCGCCTTTAACCTGCATGGATACTTTTATACCGGTTTGAAATTCGGCACCAATCAGCGCTACAAAGGCCAGAAACACAACCGCATCAAGCCCGGTGCAATTAGTTATCGTTAACCTTATTGCCGCAAGCAGTGCGCTCAGGCTAAGGCCGGGAAGATCAATCTTGAAAAGTGATCCGCTTAAGTCTTGTGTGTTTTTGAAACCAAACCCGTTTAACAGGTATTTTAACTTATTCATAATGCTGTGTTATTAATGCTGATGATGCTTTTTACATCCTCGTAATCTTTTCCGTCCCTTGCTAAATGCAGCTTAACGGCGGTGCGGGCTTCCGTTTTACTTTCTTTACCGTTTATCATCCTAACCAGGTTAGGCCCCAATAACGGATCGCTTTTTAAGTCGCCCTGGCTTAACCTTAAAAGGATACCTATTTCTTGTGTTACGCTATCCCCAATAGTTAAGTCGCCGTTGGTTATCAAAAGGTCATCGTTTGCATCAAGTAAAATATCATTGCCATGTATCATATTATTGCCCCCGTTACCGCTTTACCATCGGAGGTTACACCCTCAACGGTTCCGCTTTTTACAAACTCATCTATTGCATCTGCGAATGCTTCTAATGCCTCGTCAGTGTTCGATACGCCATCCGTTGAAAGCTGCTTTATGGCTTTCAAGGCTATTAGCAACTGTGCTTTATTAAGTGCCATTATGCTATGAATATGCTGTTAAACCTGTTTTTAATAGTTACATCAACCATTGTCTTAATCGCCGCTATCGCCGCCAGATCGGGGCCGGTGCCAATCAATACAACCACCTTTGCCAGTTCCTCACAAAGCTTCCCTACCTCGGTTTGAAAGTCATTTAAAACCGCTTTAAAACTTTCGTCACCCTGTTTAATAATAAAGCCGTCAAGCTTTATGGTTAGTTCACTTTCGCCGCTTTTATATATAGCCTCCTCAATTTCGTCCGCATCGATTAAGTAAGCTGCGGCGTCTTGATTTTCAATAAGGCCAATCAGACACATTGTCCCTATTTTGGGCTTGCGGTATAGTGAGCCTACGCCCAACTGTATATCATAAAAAGGCAGTTCATCAGTTACACCGATGGCGGTCATGGTCTTTTCTTCCCAGTCCACACTTTCGGCTTTAGCCCAACATGTCTGTAATTTTACATGGCTTTTCGCCATGGAATTCATGTTGAGTACAAGTTCATGTATGTTACTTCCTGCTGCCATTATGCTGCTTTATCACCGAGTTTAATAATCTGCCTGTATGTTGCATCGTCCGAAAAATCCTTTGTCACACCTTCCACATAGTAAATGCCCTCCCTGTCCGGATATAATGAACTCGTTAGCTTTACCTTTTGCCCGTGCCGTATGGTAGGGGAACCAAAAGCGGTAAAACTGCCATCAAAGCCATCCGCAATGCGCTTGTCGTAATCCTGTTTAACAAGATGTTCTAATTCGGCCTTAAGCTTGATGTTATAGTAAGTAAGGTCTAATTTATCGCCGCCCTCAATTCCAAACTCGCAGGTTATCTTCTGGCCGTTTGCTAAAATGCTTGTGCCTTTAATTTGTATGATCACGCTGTCTTTAGTGCGGTAATTAAGCGCATTACTTACGGCGGTTTTTTCAAGGTCAAAGTCTATCGGTGTCACCTGGGCATCATCGGCATAGTACTTGCCGCATACCAGTGTTTTACCACGCATAAAACTATGCAGTGCAAAATCCTGTTCCAGTTTCTCCAGCGCCTTTGCCACTGTTGTTTTAGCCAGGCGTATGCTGCCAAGCTTCACATTTTCCAACGCGTTTACGGTATAGCCGGGGCATATGCTTTTTAAAAAGCCGTCAAGCGTTGTACCTTTGGTTACGTAGTTTACCGGTATCCTTTTAAGCTTATACATTTCGTCTTCGCACTGGATAACGATAGGGATATCAGCCGCCACCTTTGATACATAACCAACAAACTCCTGATAATACTCACCATCATAGCCAAGTTCAATCTGTACCGGATCACCGCCCTGAAATACCTCTTTAACATTGTATTTATCAAAATAGGCCACATTACGGGCAAGGGTAATAGTAGCCTTGCCGGTTAGTTCCTTCCACGTACTTTCTATATGGATGCGGGTTATTTTTTTAATAACTATCTGCGGCCGGTTACGTATGGCCGCAAATGTTACTTTGGCACACATGATTAACTGCATTATAAAATAAGTTCTAAACGGTCATCAGAATAGGCAGTAAACTCAAATGGTATTACATCGGGCTTCCCCTCCAATTGGGTAAAATTTATTTTACCTATGGATATCGCCATAATGTCTTTTTCAAAGAACAAGTCGCCAACTACCGAAATAGCGCTGCAAAGGTTTTCCCATTTTAAAAGCTGTAACTTTTGCTCCTGTGCTGTTTTGGCACTCCGGCGATTTTTATCAGTAAGGCAAAGGCCCCGAACCTGTATTTCCCAGTCATCAAAACCGTACATCTCTTTAACAGTGCCTTTACTGCCGCGTACCTTAGTGCGGGTAATAATTTTCTCCCTGCTAAAGTTTACCAACGTTGCGGCCGGCATTTCAAAGTCGGCCATTGATGTTTGTACGATATCGGCTTTGGTATCAAAAACTTTATAGGTGCCGCCCTTAAGTGTCCAGGGGAAAACTATTGGCGTTCCCATCCAACTCCAACGCTCTATTTCGTCATCCGCTTTTAGCTGCATGTTTGAAAATGAAACATCAGCCGGGCTACTTGCAGCGTCAGGGATAGTATAACCCGCCCCGTTATCAACTCGCTTTATTTGCAGGGGGTACGGTATAAAAACCGGGCTTTTAACGCCGAAGGCTAATTCAAATAACTTAGCAACCCCAAATGTTACATCTGCCATTATTGTATGCTTACGGCTGCATCCCTCAACCTGTCGTTAATTAATCCCGCTACCTCATCGGCCACCTTACGGATATCAAGGCCGTTGCTTATTTTTTCAAAGTGGTTATGGATGGTCAATTGCATGGTGATGGATTTACCACCGCCACCGCCGCTTGCACCATTAATTTCCAAGCCGCTGCCGCCCATTGTGCCGGTTTTGTTATTGAATAGTTTGCCGTCAAGTGTTATCTTTTCAGTTTTACCAAGCTTATCCGTGTACTGGCTTTTATTAGGTGCGGCTTCAGGCTTATCGCTTTCCTGATCTTTTTTAAACGACTCAGCGCCCGCCTTTTTACCTCTGTCGTATGCATCGCCAACGCCTTTGGTTAAGCCGCCACCACCTATGTACCTGGCTGCATTTGCAACCATACCCATGGGCGATAACATAGCAGCTGCCTTTGCGGCGTCCATATACCTGCCGTCCTTAATAGCGGCTATGGCGTCACCAATCGGCCCGAAAATGGCTTTAAACAAACCGGCGATATTGTTGAACACCTGTTTAAAAACCTCCCACAGGCCTAACACAACCTCCCTAAACCCCTGAAAATGTTTCCAGGCATAAAGCACACCGGCTGTAACGGCTGCTAAAGCGGCAATGACTATCCCAATAGGGTTAGCCTCCATAGCGGCATTTAGCAGCCATTGCCCTACCGCTGCTGCTTTATTGGCTATGGCGATGGCAATAGTGCTTTCTTTTATGGCGGCGTAAATTGGCAGGAAACCGGATATCATTGCGCCTATACTTCCAAGCGTACCAACGTTTCCGGCAATACCGCTAAATGTTGTGGCAAACCAACTTTGCATATCGGCCAAATACCCCTTTGTACTTTCGCCCGATTGCTTAACCGATGCAATTTTATTGATATCAAGATCGATAGAACTCAGCCCCTCAATGAACTTTAAACCGGCGTCCTCACCGGCACCTTTAAAGATGTCGGTAAGCGCCATTTGTTTAGCTTGCTGCGGGGCTGTCTGCATCGCCTTCGTAATCATTTGCACCATCTCAAAGGTGGTTTTCCCGGCCACATCTTTAACCTTTAAGCCTATTGCATGCAGGGCGTCTATTTGTGGCTGTCCCATTTCGCGCAAGGCTAACCCGGCCTCTTTGATGGAATCGACGGCTTTATCAGAAAATACGCCCTCCTTACCGGCATGTGCCATTAACGCAATGGCCTGTGATCCGGTAAGCCCCATTTGTTTTATTTGCGGGCCGTACTCCTTAAGCTGCTCGATAAAATCCTTATTCAGGTTTGCACCCTTTTCAAACCCTTGTTGAATCAACACCAGGTTATCTTCAAAACTTCCGCCTATTTGCTTAGTCATGCTATTGGCCGCGCTCACAATTTCGTCAGCCTCGGTACCAAACACTTTTGATAAGCGCCAGGCCTTGCGGGTAAGTTCGTCCAAATGCTCACCGGTTAGGCCAGTCATTTTCTCAATCTGGATTTGCAGGTTATTTATTTCACCTGCAAAATCAAGGGCCTCCACAACTTTCTCGGCAATTTCCATTGTTTGGTTTGCAGCTAAAGCGATATCCCCCCACTTCTTTTTTGACTCTTCAACGTTGGGCAGCTCCTCAACTTCCTTAAGCTTTTTTTCAAGCTGCTCAACCGCCGTCTGATATTTTTTAATTTCTTCAGGGTCGGTTTCCACCTCCAGCTTTGACTTATTTTTGCTTAGTTCGTCCTTGATAGCATCTATGATCTTTTTGAATTTGCCGGTTTTAGCACTGGTTTCTTCGATAGAATCGCCCAGTCCATCGGCGGCAGTGGCCGCAACGGTTAAGGGCTTGGCTATGTCCGTAACCGCGTCAGTAGCGGCACCGGCATTTTCGGACACTTCACTTACCGACTCAGCAACGCCGTCAGATGCCTCGTGTATGCTACGAAGCGGCGCGGTGATCTGGTTGACAAGTTTTAAAATCCATTTAGTTTCCATCGTTAACTCTTTGCCTTAAAAATTATGTTTAGCAATTCAATTGCTTTTTGCTGGATCGCGTTACTCAGGTTCTCGTTTTCGGTTCGCTGTATAAAGCGGTACTCCTCATAAAGCTTTGCCCACTCATCGTCTGATAGCTTTGTTGGGTCAACCTGGTAACGGAGCCTAAGTATTGCGTTAATTTTATTGATCCATTGCGGGTCTTCTCCCTCATCCGGCGACTCATGCAGGCGGTAGCGGGCTAAAGCTTTTTTATAGCAGAGGTAGCGCCTTTCATGAAAACGCCCAATTGCTTCATTACCTCACCAAAAACATCACAGTCATTCTCAAAGGCTTCGTCATCGCCTGCCAGTACGCAATTCGCGATAAGTATTTTATTGGTTTCTGTAACATTGTCCTTAGTGCGGGTAACCGCCTCAATTACGTTCCTGTTCGGCTTACGAAGCAAAAACTGGTAAACGTCACCATCGCCCGATTTAACTTCAATAAGGCGTATCCTCTTTTCGCTATACTTAGCCTTGCTATCCTGTATAAGCTCCGGGGTAACCGGTACTAATGCTGCCATATTAAATTACGTTCCAGTCAATGTGTGAAATGATCAGTTTAAAAACGGTAACAATGCTGCCATCGCCCTGCTTAACGTCAACCCCAACATTCGTAAACTCGCAATTGCGGATAACGTCAATCTGGATTACACCGTTACCAAGTTCATAGGCTACAGTAATATCAAATGGTTCGATATCCTGAATCCTTTTGCCTGGCGGCAACGATTTTTGCAGGCCGGTAAACTCCTCCTTATAAAGGCCTATTTCGCAATTGGCTTCGTAGTTACCTTCAGTACGGCCAATAGCATATTTACCGGCACCCTTTACATTTTGCTTATCTACGTTATCATCGTATTTAAGCGAGTTGTAGCCCTCAAGATCACGACCGAGTAAGTTGGTCGTGATCTTATTCCAACCGGTCATCCGGCCGAATTTGTTAATTATAGATACTTCTCCCATCGTTAAATTTTGTTAGCAAGCCCTAAGTCAACATCAAACTCGTGCGATATGCCATCGGAAACAACCGTAGCCTTAACCTTAATAGGCGTGGTATCGCTCAATACTTGTTTAGGGTTGATGTAAATACTGTAACCACTGATGTCATCGTCGGCCTTTAAGGTTTCTAAAGCCTTATTAGCAGCATTTCGCCATGATACAATGGTTGTTATTTTGATATACCCGGTTGATGGGTCTTTTTTAACCTTGCCGTTTACATAAGGCATAAGCGCCGTTCTAATTAGCCTGGCTGCTTTGTTCCATACACAATTTCTTTCGATAAAGGCGTAGTCACTGGCATGTTCAACGGCTGTTGGCGATGAGTTAAAAAATATGCCACCGTAGGAATCATAGCCACCGGCGTACATGTATCCTTTATCGGTCAAGCTTTTCAAATCCACGTGGCTTAAACTGCCCACATCAACGCCGCTGCTTAAATTGGCCGATAGCCATTGCGTGGTGCCGGTTAAAGGGTAATCCTTATCACCTTTGCGGGCAGATGGCTTATTAATGATATCAACCGAACCGGCGTTTTCGCTAATTTTCCTGACGGCAAGCATACCCAGCGCCGAACCCCAATCAGCATATTTTGCAAAGGCAGCGTCCACACTTGCGGCGGCGGGGTCTTGTGCAATGCAGGGCGTTACGTTCGGGGCGTTCTTTGTTCTAAAATCCGGATAGTCCGCTATCGTTCCCAATATCGCGTTGCCCCTTGCCGGTAATATCACGAAGTCGATTAAACGTGACTCTAAAGCGAAGGCGTTAACCATTGCCTGAACCGCCTCAGCATGGGCGAATGTGGCGGTAACATCTGCCGGTATAGCGATTGACAACCCTTTAACATCTTTAGCCAGGCGTATAGCCCCTAAAAATGCTTCAGTGGCCACCAACTGGGTTACCGTTAACGTAGATGGAACGGCAATCAGGTAAACTACCGCATCAGGGCAAAGCCTGAACAGTTCCGAAAACTGCTGATTAAACATCACATCATTGTTGCCATCAAAAGAAGCGGTTAAGCCCTGATCCTCCGCATCGCTTACCTGCAAAATCCTGTGCGGTACATAATGCACAAGGCCGGTCGGCAGGTCGGCGGTAGGTATGGGGATGGCAACGGCAAAAACGCGGTCGGTATTGGCGTTTTCACCTTCAAGGCCACCGTTAAGCTTATTTATATTTACTCCTATAAATCCCATTATTCTGAAAGTTTAGCGAGACGATCCTCGATTGCCTTAACTGCTGTTACCCTTTTGGCACCTGCATTTTCGGCGTTTAACATTTCGGTTAATACCGCTTTGTCCTCGAGCGTTGCAACAAGCTCAATCAAGCCTTTTACCGGCATTGGCTTTGGTGCCTCATCCACGGGCGCGGTTTCCTTTGTAAAGGTGTACACGGTGCCTTTCTCACCGGCATGCTGTGTGGCAAAATGCTTCTTAATAAATATTTGGCCGTCAGTAGTGGCATGCAGCTCACTTACTTTGTTTTTTTTAAATTCAGGCTCGGCCATCGCCTGTAATTCGTCTTTACTGTATTTTTTCATCACGAAAAGAATTTCTTTTTAATACCTGTATAAGCCAGTACCGCCAGAGCGGCCAAACCTGCGCCCCCGATCCATGCTAATGATTTTACATACCATGGAATAAAACTTACCTCCTTTGGGGGCTGAATTATAGTGCGGGTGTGCTCAGTTTTTTTATACCTATCAAGCAGCTTTGCGGCAATACCTATACTATCGCACTTACAATCAATCACTAACTGGCCATTAAGTATGGAGGCAGTTGCCTGCGATTGCTTATTTTGTGAAGTACCCAACGGAACCGGCGTCTTACTCGGTTCAGGTGTGGTTAGCCTTTTGCCCGGTGCGCCTGGTATAGGCTCCGGGTGCGAGTTTGCATAGTCAAGCTTAAAGGCCCCAAACAGCCTATCCATAGATATATTCAGGGACGTACTTGCACCAGGTGCCTTTATAATAGTGTCCCTTTGAACCGTTTGGGTTTCGGTTGAAGTACTGTCGATAACAGTGGGGACAAGCGGCTTTGTAGTCCCGCAGGATGCAAGCGCCGTGACGGTTGCAATTAACACTATCAGCATAATGCTGAAGCGATTTTGAACATCTTTTAAACGATACATAAATTGTATTTAAATGGTGATTAATTATGCTTCTATCGGGTGAATGAACCCGACCAGGTTAAGGCCAATGGCTTTAAAATCGCGACTTACTGTGCGCAGCTTCTGCGCTACACAGTCGCCCTCACGGCTACCCGAAGCGTTAGTGTTACCCTCAATGGTTCTTAATGTATTGCCGTCAATACCAATCACTATCCCGGCATGGCCTTGCGGGCCTTTGCCATGTTTCCAGATTACTATGGCTCCAATTACCGGCGTCATGTTTACCACAAACCGGCCGTTGTTTTTCATGTTGTTAAGTGTCATCAGCGCACCGCCGTTACACATGCGATTAACCACACTAAGCAAATCGGCATTATTTGCATAGGCTTGTTTCCAAACCATTTTTACAAAGTATGCGCACCATGATTGGCCCACAAGCCAACCGGCAGCTACTAACAACTTTTGAAAAACAACATCAACAAAACCGCTGTTACCTGGCTTTTCTTTTTGGCCGGTATACTGTTTAGCTATGCTTACGATTAATTGCGCTCTGGTCATTTTGATGGTTTTAAAAAAAGCCGCCGCGTTTCGGTGGGCGGCTTTTTTGGTTATTGATGGTTTAAGGCTTACCCTCTCCGGGTGTTAAGCCTCTTGATTATTAATTAGCCATTATCGCTAACCAGGCTACCGAAGCCGTACTCCTGTACTCTGTCGCATAGGGCAAAAGATTGCAACCTGAATTTGCTGGTAGGCGAAGCGCTGTCTGTGTCAGTTAATTCAGGGCTGTAAAGAATTTTTACCGACTTTACATATTGAATTGTATTTGGCCCATAAAAGAATGTTGAGGCTGCCTGATCGCCTTCGGCTGCTATTGCGCCTGGGGCTTTCTTAACACCGGCGTCCGTATAAATTGGAGCCGCGTTATTTTCAAAAATCTTCAACCTGTAAAAACGGGTTATCGCGCCTGTAGTTGGATCGATTGTAATAGCGTCCCGGTTGTTTGCTGTTCCGGCCTTGTCTGCTTTTAAATCGTTTGAATGCTCGGCGCAAAGGTTAAAAAACAGTTGATCCTTATTCGGCAATAGCAATGCATTTACCGCCGATTCGAAATCGATCAGGTCATTAAACGTTAAGCGTTTCCTACCATTAGCAAGAGTTTCGCCGGTAGTGCGCAGAAATACAAAGCCCGCACCGGCTCCGGATATTGCTAACTTGTTTAAGATATAGTCGCGGTAGCCAATTTTCCAGGCCTCGCCATGCTTAAGCCTTACCTCTGCCCGCTTGTCATAGGGCAATGCCTGAATTTCCGCATCTGTTACCTTAGTTGGGGTAGTGTCCAAGGTATCCCACCCTATCAGGCCTTTTTTACCTGCCATTGCAGTTGCAGTGAAATCCTCACTGTTGTTTACCAAAAACTGAACATTATTGATCAGTTTATTAAATCTGATACCATCCGCGGATACGGCCGCTTCAGGTGCACGCGGGATTACAGCAACAAACTCGTCGTTGTAATTTCTGAACTCCTGTAGCAACTGCGGTGCTACGTAGGTGTTTAAGTAATTTCCGTCTGTTAATGCGGGCATATTATTTGTTATATTGAGCGTTAAACAATTTGTTAAATTCGTCTGGGTCGGAATCGGCTAAAGCTTGCAAGCCTTTCGGGTCTTCATCCTGCCATTTTTCAAAATCCCATTTGGTTCTTGCTTCGAGAACTGAAGCATCCGGGCCTTTTATCTCAGCGGATAACTTTGGAATAGGTGTCATTGCCTCGAGGGCCTTCTTACAGCCGTCCGGATCAACTTTTGCCCAACTTTCGTAGGTCTCAACCATATCGGCTTTAATGACCTTTCTGCCAAAATGCTTTGCTACCAGTTTTTTCGCGGCCGCTTCAGCTTTGCTTTCAGTGTCATCTTCCTGCCCATCCAGCTTATCAGCCTTGTCCTTGGCTGTTTTTAATGCCGCTTCGATTTGTGCATCGGTGGCATCCGCCGCAAGGCCAAGCGCGGCAATAATTAATTTTCTGTCCATATTTGTCTCTGTGTTTGTAGTAGTAATTTCCGGGATAATGGGCGCTCCACATGCTTCAAGTATGGTTCTGTCTTGCGCGGTGATCACTGCATCTTCGGAGGTTTCAATTTCATCTATAAGGCCCATATCAAGGGCTTGCTGTGCGGTCATCCACACATCGCCCTTTGCCCATATCTTTTCTATTTCATCCTCGGTTTTGCCGATTTTTAAAGCATAAGCACTGCGGTAATCGGCAGTCATATTGCGGAGTAAAACCAAATCGGCTTCTATACTTGCTATGTTTCCATAAGTACCGAGGCTGGGCTGATGGATCATGAATTGGCTATTGGGGTTAGCCTTGGTTTTAAACTTTGCAACCAAATAAGTTAAAGCAGATGCGGCCAGGGCGCCAACTTTTAAGCTAACGTTTTCGTTTCCAAAACGCTCGAGCTCGTTGGCAATTTCAGTCGCCTCAAAACAATCCCCGCCCCGGCCATTTGCATACACCTGTGCAGTTGTGACGCCTTGACTTAAAAAGGAATCTACCTGTAAACGGACTGCTGCACTACTGCTTTCGCCGTACTCACTTATGGCATCAACTAACCTTATATAGGCCACGCCCTGACGGACTTCGGCCGAAATAACAAGTCTTTTTTTCTTTACATCAGGCATGCTGCATTTGCTTTTTTTAACTGTTTGATCGCGTTTAATTCGCTATTGAAAGCCCAAAACTGCCTTACTTCCGGTACTAAAAAAAATCGGCTTTTTGAATCAGTATAAATCAAATACTGAATTAGTTACACAGGGTTATTGATATATAAAGCCGGTTTAGCGCTTCGGTTAAGGCTTTGCATTTTTGGCTATAATTAGTAGTCAAAATGGGTAAAGACAAGGAGCGCAGTACCGCACGGCACATGTATGTAGAGCAGGGGAAAACAGCTGTAGAAATAAGTAGTACCACCGGCATTACCGAAAAAACTATCGGTGTATGGATTAAAAAGTATGGTTGGAAGGAACAGCGAAACGCATTGCTTAATGGCAAGGAAACCCGTTTAGAAAACATACAACGCGTTATCGATGACCTTGTAGAGCAGCGGCTTGAACTTTCAAGGCTTACTAAAGACGCCCAGCGCGATAATGATAAAGTTTTGGTGTACGAATTAAACAAGCAGGCCGTAGCACTGAGCGACGAGTTAAGCAAGTACAATAAAGCCAAAAACGACATTCACAAAGGTGGCCGGTTAACGCTGGAGCAATACCTTGAAATGATGCAAATGCTTTTTGACGATATGCGTAAGCATGATGAAAAGCTTTATAATGCAACCCTTGATTTTCAGGAAAACCATGTACAGTTAATTAGTAAACAACTGGGTTAATGAAAAGGCAGGATAAAGAAGCAAAAGACCGGTACCTCGCCAAAATAGAGTTAACGCGGGCATCGGCACAGGTAAGAGCATTTGAAACGGAGGCCGAGCAGTCCGCCGAAATCGAATACTGTAAAACCGATATTGTTAGGTGTAATAATAGGTATTTCCCGCATTATTGCACCTCACTACCCGCCGCGTTTCAAATAGAATTTGCCGGAAAGGTTTTGTCAGAACCAACCATTAAAGCATTTGCCGAATGGTTTCGCGGCGGGGCAAAGTCTGTTTGGTGCGACATTTTAATACCGTTCCAACTTTGGCTAAATGACCAGGCGCATTACATGGTACTTATCGGGCAAAATCACGATAAGGCGAAGCAGCTACTGGGCGATTTACAGGCAGAATTTGAGGCCAATCCGCAAATTATAAAAGATTTTGGCGAACAAAAAAGTGATGGTAACTGGGAAGCCGGTAAGTTTAAAACCATTGGCTGTAAAAAACGTAAGCTTAAGCCGTTCTTAGCAATTGCGCTCGGCATGGGGCAATCTGTCCGTGGTTTACGCATAGGCGCTCAAAGGCCGGACTTATGCGTAATTGATGACGTCGAAACCAAGGAATTTGTCAAAAATCCTAAAAGGCAGGACGAATACCGTAAATGGGTAGAGGCCGATCTGATCCCTACCATGGATGGGCCTATCAGGCGTTTGCTGTATGCCAACAACAGGTTTGCCGTTCGGATGATACAAACCGAGTTGCAAAAGCTGCATCCTAACTGGTATGTAAGCCACGTTAAAGGTTACGATAAGAAGACCATGAAACCAACATGGCACCAAAAATACCCCGATAACTATTACAAGGAACTTGAAAGCGAGATAGGCCTTATTGCATTAGAGGCAGAGTACTATCAAGACCCGAAAGCAGATGGTAAGTACTTTAAAAGCAAGATGATTAATTGGTCAAAATTGCCGCGCTTAAATCATTTTAAAATTATCGTCGGCCATTGGGACATTGCTTATACGGATAACGAAACCAGTGACTACAATGCCGTACGTATTTGGGGTCTTGATAGCATTAACCTGTTTTGGTATATCCAAAGTTTCGTTAAACAAGCTTTAATGCGGGAGGCGCTTTTATACATGTCTGCGGTACAAAAGAGCCTTCCGCCTACTGTCATCATCCATTGGCAATACGAGTCACAATTTTGGAACGGCGAAGTGCAACGTACTATCGACGATGTACGGGAGGAAACTGGCGTCAACCTTAATTTGAGCCAGGTATTTGCCGTGGGCAGAAAGTACGATCGTATTATATCAACCTATGTCAGCTATCAGAATAACCGCGTCAGATATAACGATAAAATGCAGACCGATAACGATACTACTGTCGGCTTGCAACAGCTTTACGATATAGAGCCGGGTTACAGCACGCACGACGATGCGCCCGATGCCGACCACCAATGCCTAAGCTTTTTGCAAAGGCATATTCCACTTAGAAGCGATAATACCGAGTCGGATATGAGATGCGGCCGCATGGAACATAAGCACGAAAGAATATGATTTACATAACCGAAAACGATTTAAAAGGTGATGCGCAGGAAAGGTTTATAACCGACAGCGCCGCCGATTTTGAGGAAAGCCCGGATGTTATTGAAAAGCGGGTTTTAGGCATAGTAACAACCTTGATTGGCGAACGCTACGACTGCGGGTTAATCTTTGATGAAGACGCGCCGGTCAGGAACGACTTGCTGATTGACATCATTGTAAAGATGACGTTATTCCGCCTTTTCAAAAGAAACGCCATGCGTAAAGTTTCGCCAGGTTCAAAAGAGGATAACACCTGGGCTTTGGAGCAGCTTGAAAAAATTAACAACGGCAGGATAAAACTGGCGGGGCTACCCAAACCCGCGCCCGATCCGGTTGAGGATAACGGGGAGCCGGGCGGCGAATCACTTTGGGGCAATATTTCAAACAGGGATTATTATATATAAGATATGAGTTTACTTGACAGGGTTTATGATTCGGTAGAAAACTGGGTTTTAGAACGCGTACCCAATAACAAATTTATAGTTGAGGCCGAGGCGCGCCGGGGCGGCGGTGATCCGCTGAGCCAACAAATGGTAACATCTGCAAAAGTGATGGCCGAAAAATCGCTGTTAGACTGGAAACGAGGTATAGCATCGGCTACCGACCCCGATAACCCGGATTGGAGCATACTGGCAGGCCTGCACGAAAATTTATTAATAGATGATCACTTAGAAAGCGTGATTGAAAGCCGGATAGCTTACACCAAACGTAGTGCAATCAAGTTTGTAAATACCAAAAAGGTTGAGAACCCCGAAATTACTGAACTATTCGAGCGCCCATGGTATGAGGAACTCGTTGAGATCGTAGTAGGCCACCGGTTTAAGGGCCGCAGGATGATCGAACTTTATGAGTTAAACGACGATAACGAATTAGAAACCGTTACCGAAATTTTTCAGCCTTACTTCAATACCAAAAAGCGCATCATCTTAAAAAATCCCGGCGATACTACAGGTTGGAGTTACGCCAAAGGGAGCGTTTTTGAGGATAATTATGTACAGGTTGGTAAGGATAACGATTTGGGGATGCTTACCAAAATGGCCCCGATTGTACTTGCCAAAAAACTGGGCATGGGCAGTTGGTTAGATTATATTGATAAGTACGGGATCCCGCCGCTTTTTATTACTACCGACCGCGAAGACAAAGAGCGCCTTAACCAGTTGTGGGCAGCGGCAAGCAAGTTTAAAAGCAACAACTTCATGGTAGGCCGTGGGCAGGAAAAGTTTGAGGTAGGCAACATTGGCGGCGCTGGTATTGCCCCGTTTGAAGCGCTGCTAAACAGGGCCGATAGCATGTTGAGTAAACGGGTACTGGGTGGCACAAGCATGACAGATGAAAAGTCTTTTGTGGGATCGGCCGAAATACAATTCAAAATGGCCATTGATCGTTTCGAAAGTGACCGGCTCTTTTTTAAATATTTCTTCAATACCAAGATAAGGCCGAGGCTAATCAAGTTAAGCCCGGTATATGCGCCGCTGAAAGATTACAAGCTTGAATATGACGATACCGAAAGGCTAACGATCATGCAGCGTATTGATATCATCCTGAAACTTGCTGCCCTTTTCCAAATAGACCCGGCACAAATTACCGAGTTAACAGGTATTAATATACTTGGATTGGTACAGCAAGCCAATAATCCAGCGCCTGCGGGGGAAGCGCCTGCAAAAAAGTAATCAGCGCCTACCTGTTTAAACGGGTTGAGGCTTTTTATACTGATGATTGTTGCCACCATGAACCGGCCATTACTGCAATTGATTTGAGCGGCTGGGCGGCTACCATTGAGCAGATTGCAAAAGAAATGCACGATGGTAACCTTAAGCCGGGCCAGTTGGATGAAAAGCTTGTTACCAAAACCTATAACGACCTGAACGAAGCTGCGGCCAGTGGCTATGGTAAAGGATGGACAAAGTTTGGTTCCGATGCTGTAAATGATAAGCAGGTTTTACTCCTTCAGCAGAATATTTTCCGCTTTTCGGGTGCAAAAACCTACACCCAACTAATGGAACTTAACAGCCTTTTGGTTAAAGATGGTAAGCAACAGTCGTGGCCGGATTTTAAAGCGGATGCGCTAAAGGTAAACGAGAAGTATAATGTTGATCATTTACAGGCCGAGCATCAAACGGCCACGCGGGCCACTCAAAGCGTTAAGGAGTTTAACCAGTTTAAGGCCGATGTAAAGATTTTCCCTAACGTAATATTCCGTACTGCCGGTGATAAGCGGGTAAGGGAGTCACATCGAAAGCTTGAAGGTACAATAGTGCCGGTTAACAGTGCTTTTTTAGACAGGTACATGACGCCGCTTGGTTACCGGTGCCGGTGCCGATGGGTACAAACTGCCCAAAAGGCTACAAGGGATATACCCGATACAGTTGAGGGTGTAAGCGATGAGTTTAAGTTTAACCCGGCTAAAACTAACCAGGTGTTTAACGAGGGTACGGCAAATGGCGCGAAGCCTATGCCGCAATTTATAGTGGCTAAGGAGGGCGGCAAGCAGCTTGAGGCACAAATAGAGGCGGCTAAGCTATACGCGCCTTATACGCCCGCCTATAAAGCTGATAACGGTAGTAAGGTAGAGGTGAGTCCGTTTGCAGATTTGCAGGATTTTGAACCAAACTTAAAAACGGCAAAAGTAATTGCCGATGCTTTAGGCATAGACGTTAAAATACGGCCACATTTAAACCGAACGCTTGTGCCTGGCAAGAACCCGGAATATGAAATTAAAGGCCGCTTAGCCGACCGCAAGGGCATTAAAAGTGTAAAGGGCGTGGCAGATGCAATTGATAACTCAAAATCCCAAATGATGGATAAGGATACAAACCCCGATCAAAAACCTTACATCATCGTTTTTGATTTGAGCGATATCCAGAACCTTAACCTGGTAGAACTTAAAACCATGTTAAATCGCAAAATAACCGATACAAGGGGCAAGAACATACACGGCCTTATAATGGTAAATGGCAAAAACTCGGTTGAATTATTAAGGGATGAGATTGTAAAGAGGGATTACGCGAAGCTTGATAAAATACAATAAGGCGGCGGTAAACCGTCGCCTTAAGGAGGCCGGCTTGATGTAATCGCGCCCGCAATACAAATGTAGATAAATTAATATTTAAAAACAATGGCTAAAAATCTGCAAGGGCCTGACTTTGATGGCATAGCAAAGGGCTTGTTAGAGGACATAGTAACCTATGCTTCAGTTACCGGCCTTAACCACATCAAAGAATGTTTTGATAAGGGCGGTTTTACCGACGAAGCTTTCGAAGCCTGGCCAAAACGCAAGGATGGCGACGAGACGCGGGCCTTATTGGTACATACTACAAACCTGCGCGATAGCAACGTAATTCAGGAGCGGAGCATAAGCCAAATAGTTTTTACCAACGCGGCCCCATACGCCTCTATTCACAACTACGGGGGAAGTATAACGATCCGGGTTACTAAAAAGTCGCGGAAGTTCTTTTGGTATATGTACAAGTTAACCGATAAAGAGAAGTGGAAGTACATGGCCATGACCAAAAAGGACAGGATAGTAATTACCATGCCTGCCCGGCCTTTTATGAAAGAAAGCAAGGCATTAACAAATAATATTAATAGTTGGGTTGCAGGTGAAATAACAACCCGTTTTAATAACGCAAACAGGGAATAAAATGCAGGACTTTACAGATTTATACATCGAACTGGGCGAAAAGGCCCTTACCATCGACGGCATTAATTGGGTCGACCTTTGGAATAACCAGGTTAACTTTTTAGAAGATGAGTTTCCGTTTACCGCGCCTGCCGTGTTTTTTCAGTTTACACTTTTGTCGGCGCGTGATATTGGCAAAAACGCGCAGGAGGTAGAATGGCAAATTGATATGTGGCTATTTTACGAAACGATGGCCGATACAAGCCACGGAAGCATGAACATGGATACAGCGGTAGGCTTTCTTAAGCTGCTGAATGAATTGTTTAAAAAGTTTCATGGCACATCAGGCGTTAATTATTCGAGCATGCGCAGGATAGGTTTACGTTTACAGGAAAGCGGCGGCACCGGTAACTTATACATGCAAACTTTTACCTGTATTTCAATCGATGAAAGCGCGGTTAAAGAGTATGATGAGGCCGATATGCCGGAAGTGGTTATTGTAAACGAAGAAGGCCCGGAAACCGAGCCTGACGAACCAATGTTTATGATACGGGGTTAACTTGCTACGGCCATTTCGCCGTTTATTTCGATGGTTTCGGGGCGCTTCTTTTTAACGCTTACCCGGTAATAAACAATATTTTCGATAGTTTTAGGCGACCTGAAAAACATGTCGCCTAAAACCTCGAATATATAATCCTCGTCAAAAACCCGCTTCCCCGACTTGCTTTTAACACCAATTCTTTTCGCGTACTCCTCGCGCACTTTCGCATAAAAAAGCTCTGTGTTGCTTTTAAATTTGTTCTCTGAAGTTTGATCCATGTGTATATTAAACTGTGATATCAGCTTATTAGGCATAAATATACTAAGAAAAATAGCATTTTTGCAAGCGAATATTTTTAACAAATATTCCGGGTGGCTAATTCGCCTTAATAAGTTTTCTGCCCAATTGTTGCATAGGCCATTCAATCGTGTAATACAACACTGAAGATAATATTACGCTTATTCCTAAAACCATCAAATAGTTTAGCAGGTAATTAGCTATTACCAGTGGCTCACGGGTACCGGAAATTAAATTAAAGGCTGACAGTTTATGTAAAATGTAGATTGCCGCCGCATGTGTTAAGTAAATTGTATAGCTAATTTTTCCGATGTAATATATAGCACGGTTAAAAAAAAGCTTTGGATGATATTTTTCAAACGCCAGAACTAACAACAAAAAAGCTAATCCAAAATAAAATATTTGTGAGAATATAAGGTTTTGTTGAATGCAAAAACTAAAAACAGCTATGACAAATCCGAAAAATAAATGCTTAGGCGATAATGTAAGCCTGTCTTTATCCCGAATAATAAAGTACAACAATATGCCTAACGCAAATACTGGCAACTGATTTGGAAAGTATAAGAATAGATACTCCTGCCACAAGTCACCGGCCGAAATCAGGGAGTGCGATTGCAATACGTATAAAAGCGCTGCCTTAAAAACAAGTGTAATTATCGTGAATGTAAAAGCGTCCCCTATGCTTTTTATTTTGGCAAAGAGGAACGGCAAAAGAAAATAAAACATTACTTCCACGGCAATAGACCAACCACCCGGAACTATGCTTGTAATCCAATATGGATTAAATCCATGCAAAAAGGAAAAGTTTGATACGATATTAGCTGCTGAAATAAACTTTGCATCGCCCAGCCAGTGCCTCGGGCCAAATCCATCCTGCCACAAATAATAAACTATAGCCAGGTAGTACAAAGGCGCTATCCGGAAAAAACGCCGTATGAAATAATTTTTTATTGGTGTTCTTTCGTAAGCGCTCCTATAAGAAAATGAAAGCATTAAAGTAAATGCGCTTAACATATAAAACAACTGAACCCCTCTCGATCCGTTATCTATAATGGCCACGATATATGGATGGATGTGGTCGATGTTATTCGACTGCTGACGTACGTGAACCATTAAAACGGCTAAAATTGCTAATGCTCTTAATACATCTATATACCGCTGTTTTTCCATCTGTTCAAAAGTGCTCAAAATTCTTCGAACAAAAAAAGCCCCGCGATTGCGGGGCTGTAAGATGAATTTAAATACTGTTTAAAGGCCAGTTAAAAAGCTTTGATAAACGAACTCAAATTGTGTAACCAGTGTGGGCAATTCGGCCACGGTAAAGTGGTTTAGTTTTTTGTTTTTGCCGGAGTACTGCAAACACCAATTATTTACCCGTTCCATATCTACCTTTCCGTTTGATAACTTCCAGTGCATTTCGTGCGCCCGGCTTATGATCTTGCGGCGCATGTCATCGCCTGGCTTTTCTTTTGGCCTATCCACAGCCTTTTGGCCGGTAACCCCTTGCAGATATGTTACAATATCCTGCGTTTCGTTATAACTCATATCCTTTAAGCTGCTTGTGCGGTCGCGGGTGATATGCTTCACAATTTTTACCTTTTCTGCCTCATCAACTCCCGCCTTGGAGAGCAATGTTCTAACCATTGTTACTTGTGCGGGTGTCATGTTACTTCTCCTTTTTCCAATCGTTTTTAAAATATTCCTTTTTAAGATAGTTTTCCGGGTCAACTATGCCCCGGCTGTTTTTGTTACAGTACACGGTGTAAGGGACGTATTGGGCAATTGCATCTATCCTGTCCTTATCTTTTAATTTGTTATAGATAGGTATGCAACGCAGCTTGTTTATTTTTTTTAATTGAATTTCCCAAAAACGGTCAAAGCTTAAGTCTATCGGCACCTTTACCACCGTAACAGTTGGTATGTTCGTTATTTTATAAAACTCCTCCTCAACGCGGGGAAGTAGCGCCAGAAAGTTCCTTAGTTGCATTTCGGATTGATCGCTTTCGTTTAAGTAATAGACCAGGTATCCCTCGTCATTATACCCGAATGTTATTTGCCCCTCGAAATTGATCGAGGTAAGCAAGAATTTCTTTTTAATTTGCATATTAATTGTCGATTGAGGGAATGTTTAATTTAAGCGCTACTGAGCGTTCCATTTTTGCGCCCTCGCTTTCGTGCCAATCGTGCAGCAGGCAAATAAAGTCGGCGGTTAAAAGCAGTCCAAGCGCAATCCTCATTGCCCTATCCCACGGCGCATCCTGCCTGATTACTAAGCAGGGATTAAGAACCTTAAAGCCCATGGCTTCCAATTCCAGTTGCTTCGCCATGAATTTGGAATACACTTCGTTGTAAGGCAGGTCGGTTACTTTACCTGCTAAATAAACCGTTGGTTGCTTTTCGCCAGATGGGAAGTCGATGGCGGTATCTATTGAATTATTGTCCATGATTAAAATATTTGAATTTGTGATTGTCTGTAATTAGTGATCAGTATCTCAACTGATCGTTTTTTTAGGGATTGGCGTTCGCCGATGTTAATTGTAAGCAGGCCGCGTTTCTTTGCCTGGTCTAAAATAAAGGGGTGCGCTTCCTCGCTTATGGCAAACTTGATATCGGAGTTTTGAAGCAACTCGAAAAGGTCAAAGGAATCAACCTCATTAAAGCCACATTGAAAGTTATTTTCGGTTCCTAAATAGGGCGGATCAGCGTAGATAAAGGTTGTTGCCTTTTCCTCGGGCTTGATAGCCATTTTTTTAATAACCTTTCTAAAATCGCAGTTCATAAACTGGCAGTCGCTAAGCAGCCGGTTAGTTGTTTCGATGTTTTTTAAAATCACCGACTTGCCATCGTAAACCCCGAACCTTAAAGTATGCGGCTTACCCATGTAGCCAAAATTTGAAAGGAATAAAAACCGAAGCGCCTTTTGTACCGGGTCAACCTCTTTGTTTTTCTGCCAGTAACGCAAAAGTTCCTCATGCACGGGCATGTTAAAAACAGATTTTTCGAGTTGCTTTTTATGCTTTTTAACTACCATAAACAGGTTAAACACGTCCGAATCGATATCGTTAAGAATGTTATACTTTGCTTTAGGCTTATTAAAAAACACGCCTCCAGCCCCAAAAAATGGTTCTACATAAGTAGTATGAGGCGGGAAGTATTGCGTTATGCTTGCCGCTATCTTTCTTTTGTTTCCTAATCGGGTTAAAATCATGTTGGGTAATTGGTTTAAACTAACCGGCTGGGGACGGATACATGTGCTCTACCAAAATGCGAGGTACTAATGTATATGTGTGCCATGCCGGTTAGATTGTTATGCTGACATTTTAGCCAACTTGTATTGATGTATGGAATTTACGTTTGGCCCTAACAACACTTTAGCCCAGGCAGGCGGAACCGCATTGCCGATTAATTTTACTGCATCCTTATGCGATAACTTTAACTCGGGATGACTGAAGTAATCTCTCGGAAAAGTTGAGCATGACGCCAGTTCATCGGGCCGTAAAAACCGGGCTTTAATATCAAAGTCATCAAGTAGGGTAATTAACTGATGCTTGTTGGTTCCTAACACGGCCGATAAAGGATCATCAAGGCTTTGGATACTATATTCCGGGTTGCCGCCACTATTGAAGTACCTGGCTATAAACTGTACTTTCTCCAACCTAATTAACTGATGCCTGTCGGTTCCGGTACATGTATTTATTGGAGCCTCCAACGTTTGCGTCTGGTCGCTGCCCCCATAGAATTGGCAAATGAAGTTTTCATACACGGTAGCTATCTGTTTCGTTTGCCGGGTTAATTGAGGTTTTAAAGGTTCGTTGAGCTTGTTGTAGTTGTCAGACCTGACGTAATCCATTATAAATTGAAGCTTCTCAATAGTAACAAGCTGATGCCGGTTGTTGGTCGATATTGTGTTTATCGGTGCCAACAAGCTTTGGAACCGGTTGGGATCGCCTCCGTAAAAGTGGGTTAAAAACTGGCACAGCTCAGGGTAATATTTTTTTACTCCGCCTGCTATCCTGCGTAAGGTATTTGGCGAGTACGGCTTTCTATGATGCTTTTTTAATGCCTCGTTAAACTTCCGGTCAAAAATGCTGTGTCCTAAATCTTGCGTATCTATATGCGGTTTACAGGACTTCCATATTTTTTTACCATTTAGGCCGGTTTTTGAGTGTGTGAAGGCCGGAAAAGATATATCGATGCCCGGCCGGTAAAAGAAGCAAAAGAACCTGACACGCCTTGTTGGCAAACCATCGTCGGCCGCGTTTCTGATAGACTCGGTATATTCATAGCCTAAATCAATGATCGATTTTTTCCATTTTTCAAATTCCTCGCCCTCCTGCGACTTAATAGGGTTATTATTTTCGTCAACCGGCCCCCACTTTTTGAACTCAGGTACATTTTCAATGCTGATAACCAAGGGCTGTAAATACTTCAGATACCTGTATAACTCCCATCCCATGGTATACGATCCTATTTTCTTTTCGCGGCCACCGTTGGCGTTGCTATGCTGCGTACATTCGATTGATGCATGTATATAGTCGACGTAATCAAGTTCGTGCTCATCTTGCACGTATACATCACTCCAAAATACTTTTGTTTTTTTGTGATGGAAAGCATTGGTTTTTAAGGCAACCTTATCGTGGTTAAGTATCCACAATGTTTCAATTTCTTCCATTGCCTCGGTTCCTTCAGTCCAACCGCCGCCGCCTGCAAAAAACTCTCCTGCTTTAATTTTATCTGTTTCAATCGGGCTGCTTTTAAAGTCGATGTTAAACTGTTTGCGGTTTATTCGCATGGCTTTACCTCCTCGTTATCAACTATCGAATCAAATTTTGGCGGCACGCAAGTATCGTTGCAAAATGATGTCCAGTTATCCAGGTCAACAGAGTAATTACTATCCTCGAAAAGAGGCTTTCCGCAATTGTCGCAGGTGTCAATAGTTGATGAACTTCCGTCTTCATCAAGTATAAAATCTGCTTTATGATGGGGGTGTGCTTTCTCGGCCAGCCTTACCGCCTCTTCGCGGCTTTCTGCATCAACTTCAAATGCTATGTGGTAAACTAAATCTAACGCGTATTTCATGGGGTTAAATCATTAAGGTTAATAATGGTGTGTGGTAGTACTGTTTCGAGCAATACGGTTTCCTTGTGGTGCAATGCTGCGGGTATACTTCCGTTTTGGCCGGTAAACCCTTTCGCCTTTGCTTCAATAAAGCTGCCTTGCTGAATAATGAGGATTGCACTTTCGAGGGCCTGAATTGCTTCAACCACTTTCAGGCCGTCCGAGTAGCCAATAGCGTAGGCTTTGAGGTCGCTATCAGGTAACGGTATTATTTCAATGTCGATGGTTTGCATGTTGGCTCATAATTTTCGTCAATGGAATCGACCAGGTACCTGAATGTGATAAGCGGTTGATGCAGGCGGGTTATTTGGGTGTCGCTGTAGTGTACCTCGTCGCCAACGGCTATAAAACTGGGGCAAAAGATGTATTTGCCTTCGTATATATCATTGTGGAAAGGGCCTGCCTCTACCACTTGCTCGGTGTCGGTATCAACTACCAACCATAGTAAATCCTGTCCCTGATCTTCAAAATGTATCTTTAACATAAAATTGAGTTTGAAAGCCCGGCCCTCGTGTGCCAGGCTTGGTGATTATCTAATCCTTTTACCGGTTACCATTTCCAATATTGCCGCCCTCATGATGGCCAGAATACCTATAACTACAATTGCTATAGCTATAATTTCGAGACAGGCGCATGCGGTCTGTACGCTGAAAACTAATGAGGTGGACAGGAACAGCGCGATTACTATAATTGCGCATACGGTTAATCTTTTTTCCATTTTTTTGTGAGAATTAAGGTTGTATAAAGTGGTTTGAAATTATGCGGTGATACTGAATGTGATTTTTACGTCTGGCTGTCCCTCGGTAATGATGCGCTGCCAGCCGCGAACAAATGTTGAAGTGCGGGTTTTGAATTGAGCGCCTACGATGGTATCAATGCCGGCAGTAAATACTTCGTCGTTTATTTCGGCTTTTTTGTTCACCAGTTCGGCAATGCGGGTAGGGTTTAAGTTTCCCTTTTTGTCCGGCTTCATAAAAGTGTTAAGCAGGTCGCCAAGGGTTTTACGCTTGTCATCATCGGCGCTCATGGTAGCTATATATTGCTTTACCAACTGTATGCCCGCTGCCTCGGTACCGTCAAAACCAATAATAGTATTATGGCCAATGGTTATTGATCCCATACCGTCGCGGCTTGTAAAGGTGTGGCTGTCTTGTTTATCCTTAGCGCTAAAAAGTTCCTGTTTGATTTTTACCAGTGTGCCGAAATCTGCAAAGGTTTGTTCAACTATGTTCTTTTGTTCTACCGAGAATGTAACCAGGCGCGGCAGTAATGATGTAATGGTATCGTCCTGCATACCCTTATAGGCTTCAATGTCATCTTCCCGTTTTTTCTTTTCTGCTTTTTGTTGGTTTTCCAATTCTTTTAAAAGCGCTGCTTTGTCTTCTGATGTTAAGTCTTGTAGTGTCATATCTTAATTTGTTATTGATGATTGTAGTAGTCCTAATTTTACCCGCTGTATGATGATGTTCATTCTGTATTGGATGCGGTCGTGTGGGTGCGGGAAGCTGCCCGTTTTAAACTCCTTTTCCATGGCCTCAACCTTGTTTTTTTGGTTAAGGGCTTCGATCTCTCTCTTATCCATAAGTTTTATTTATAAGTTTTAAGTGTCTGTCAATCGTTAATTGCTCGTAAACCCATTTATCGCCCAGGTATCGCCCTTCGAATGTGGTATAGTAGGCCTTGGCCTGCATTTCTGTAAGGCTGAGGTTCCAGCCTCGTTTACCACTTACTTTGGCATTTACACGGGTATTAAGTTTCTTTTGAATTGGCTTTAAAAGGCTATGCGCAAGGCTCTTTTTAATATCGGTTGGCGTGTTGGCCATGATGTAGTTAAAGAGATTGTTAAGGGCCTCAAATTGCTCTCTGTTGCATGGCAAAATCATTCAACCTCCTTTTTTAATTTGGCTTCCCCGGCCTTTTTGAACTCGGTTACGTGGCCCCAAAATTTGGTGCGGGTGTCGCCGCATGATGCCACATCATTCGTGTTTAAATACTCGTATTCATCGGCGGTCAGGGTTTTGTATTTGTAAAATGATTGATCGCGCACGTACCACTCGTTACGCCACCAACCCCAAAACAGCGGGCTACAAGCAATGGCATGCTTATCCTTGTGGCTATCGCCCATCATCATGGTTAAAAACTCAAAGCCCGCTTCCATCTGGAAGACATTATATTGTTCGTCGCTCCATTCCAGGCGTTGAAGTATAAAAGCCTTCAGGGCATCCATGTGTAAACTAACCTGCCTTACGTGAGGCACCTGGTTTAATTGTTCGGTGTTGTTAATGTTATGCTGCTCCATGATATTCTGCGGCACCTTTATGCCATATTGTGTAAATCCCTCCGTTGGGGCCGAAGTACCTGCCCTTGCTAAATGCTTTGAATCCTTCGACCCAAATTTTTAAGGCCGCGTGGCCCATTACTTTCCGGGCCGTTCGCCCATCCGGCATTTTTCCGTCTGCCTGGCTGATAACTATGAAAAGCTTATCGGGATGTTTTCTAAGAAAAGCCAGAAACCGCTCGAACGTGATAAAGAGATACTGCCAACTATCTATGATGATTATTTTGGGACTTTTAGGCCTGCTTAGCCTTGCATCTAACTCATCTAATGTTTCCTGTACAAGCAGCATTTTTTTCTTTTCTGTCGCCATGCCAACCTTTATGTATAATTCCTGCATTGTGTCGGAGTTTCCCTCCTCGAGGGAGTCATAAAGCACTTGGCCAAAGCGGCACATCTCTTTACATAATTGGGTTACTAAACTTGATTTTCCGTTTCCTGAATTCCCCCAGATAAACCATAGCCCTGTTGTTTTTGGCTCGCCGTAGGCGGCTTTCCATTCGGGCGATAGATCAAACTTTTCATGTTTAGTCGTCATCACATCTTCAACCGACCAGGCACGTTTTAAATCTGATTTTTTCCGCCCCATTATGCGCTAAGCCTTCTCCTTTCTTCTTTCAGGTTTCGCAGTGTGAAACCTGCCGCTGCTATAGTTTTTGTTACGTTGGTATTTGCCGGGAAATTTGCTTGGATGATCATGGCTGAATGCACCATCTTAAATTCTTTCGCTTCGTGCTCACCGTCCGGGCTTGCTTTTTGATATGAATTACCGAAGCGGCTGTTTAATTCTGTATAACCAACTTTTTTAGAAGTGATACGGCGCTCAAATTTTTTCTTAAGGCCATCGGCACCGAATTTATACCATGCGCACAGGCCCTCAACAGCGTTCCACAATGCTTTTACTTCTAAATCTGCCTCGTAGGTAAGGTCGCCAGCCTCATCAAGTATAATAAGGAGCGTTTCGGGCATCTGCCTGATGTAATACACTAAATCTTCGTATACATCAGAGTATTTTCCGGTATTGTTAACACCCAAACTTTTAGCTATAAACCGGATAAGTTTTTGTTTGGATTTTACTTGTGAGCAGTCTACATATACTACATTTGCGTGGGTTGCAGCGTACTCCTTAGCGGCGTGTGTTTTACCTATATCGGGCATATCACACATTTGCCTGCTTGCCGCATTTTTTTGACAAAATTCAAGTTCCTTTGTAATAAAATTAAAGGTTGGCGTCTTAGCGGTAACCCAAACTAAAGAGTTACCTATTTGAACATTGCAGAGTCTTGCGAGGGTGATCCATGTTGCGTCACTGATCACCTTTTCCGTCTCGCCATTTTTTATCCTGCTATATTGAGCGCCATTAATGCCGATTGACAATGAAAATTTTGAGTCTGAACCGCCGAAATACTGGCGCTTTTCGGCCAATGCCGAGATTACTTTGTGTTTTAATTCTGTAGTTATCATCTTAATTTAGGGATTAAAGGTTATCTATAGGGCGTTCGGTCATCCACTCTCCACCCCATTTTAGCATGGCGGTTTCAAGGTTAAAATCTTCTGTTTGTCGGGTAACCGGTGCGGTGGTTTCAGCGGTTGCTTCGGTTATGGCTTGCATGGTACTGGCGGTGATGATCTCGGGTTTAATGATCTTCACCTCGCGGCCGTCCCTAACCATTTTATCGTATTTGGCGGTGTATGATGCCTGGCCGGTGAAAATTTCGGCGTCAGTATCTGTCCATTCAGATTTAGCGGTGTTAAACGTATCTGATAAGACGCATTTGCATAAGTACTCGCCCATCTGGTAAAGGAATACTTCTGTTATTTCGCCGTGTTCGTTGGGAAGCCAGTAAGCATCTACCGTATAATTGTTAGGTTTTAAGCGAGCGATAACAGCCGGTGATGGCAGCTCGTATTCTTTGTATTGTACGGTCACAAACTTGCTCCGCTTGATACTTGATACCGTGTGTTCGCCAATTGAGCGCATCCAAACGGCTTTATTTGGTTTGGCTACATCAGGGTTAATATTGTAGCACAGCACTTGCCAACGGCTCATGCCCGGATATTTCTTTTGCTTAGGGTGTAACTGGTTATTGTAATCGGCAACTGCTTTTAAATCATCGGCTACAAGCGTTTCGTAGCTATAAAGTTTCTCCACGTACTCGTTGCTAACCTTATTGCTTTTTGTGCGGTATGCTTCGCTGCGTGCCCACCAACGGCCGATGCCGGTTTGCGCGTCCTTTTCAACGCCGTATTTTTTTGCCTTGTTAAAATGCTCGGCGTGTTTTTCCTGTGAGTTACCTGGCGCACAAATACGCAGGATGGGGAACATTACGCTCAGGTCATCAAAGAATTTGTTAACCAGGTGATTTTCTACCTCAACCTCCATTGGTACGCCCCAACCTTGTTTATCCATCAGGCGGAACATATCGCGCAAACAGTCAATAAATAAAGCTTCGTCCTTATTGCGGCTGTAAGCCTTACCAACTACGGCACCGCTTGCCACATCATAAGCATAGTAGGCTTTAACACGGTCGCCACCTATAATTTTGCGCGGTAAATCCCTGTCATCCATTGATACCTTACTGAACGAAAATTTAGGGGCATGCCTGCGGGCGTGTGGCCGGTGTGTGTTATTGTAATCAAGTGCATCCATACGGCTCTTGTCAACTAAGGCTCGGTTAAGCGGGTTATTAATGTAGTTCCAAACTGTTTGTTCGCTTATTTCGATAGGCTCACCGTTACGCATAAAGTCGGCACGGTTGAAAAATTCGCCCGTTTGCCTGTCTACTACGTCTATGCGACCGGATAGGAAGCTGAGGTACAACTGATGTACTGATGAGGAGAAAGGTTTGTTAGGCATGGCATAAAGGCTCAGCAACATGCTTTCTACAAGGGCAGTAACCTTGCGGCTGTTATCGTTTCCAAAACGGCCACTGATTAATGATTGGTAGCCCTCCAATTTGTACTCGCGGAATATGCGGCGTAAGCTTGGAATCTTTAATGTGTGGCCTACCTTGTCACGAAGCGCTTCGATATCATCTACCAAAATATCCCATACCGGCAGTGTGCTGCCGCCCATCGCCCGGCGCTTCGCTTTTGAATGCGCTTCGGCTTTTTTAAGGGCGTTAAGTACCGAGGCATTGGTGATGTACTCTTTAATGTGCTTTGCGTCGAGCATCTTATCATCCGGGCGGATGTAGTTGGCGTAGAAGTCAGCGGCTTCGGGATCGCGGCTGTAAAATTGTTCCACCACATTCGGGCGGGCTTCCTTAGTTGGGTCGCCAAATTTTTCGATTAGCTGTTGTTGCCAGTCTTGAGGTAAGTTAACCCAGCTTAGTAGCACATCATTGCCACTACCACCACCGGCACGTAAGCGGAAACCTTCAGATCGGTTGGCGCGTTTCTTATAACCATCGTAACTAATTAAGCTGAGGCTGCCGGGTGCGCTTTTCTCCATATCCGAAACGATATAGCAGAGGCGAACACCAATTTGATTGTTAAAATTATCGTAAGCTGATAGCATAAAATTATTGCTTAGGAGTTGTTATTGCTTAGGGATCAGTTCTTTGTATTTGGACAGAAAGTCCTCGCCCAATTCTTCCAATATTTTCGGCACAATGTTGTCGCCCTTGTAGTGGCCATTGATTGTAAGGCTTACCACCCTACGACTTACACCCAGTTTGTCGGCCAGGCTTGTAACCGATTCGGTCGACACCGCTATCAATCCTCTCAGATAAATATTTTGCGGGTATGACACATTTTTTTCTTCGTTGAGCATGTGAATAATTACATTTGTGAATAATAACACAATGTTCGAAATAAGTTTCGAATAAAACAAAACTTATTTCGAAATAATTTTCGACCACCTACCGATGGAAATAAAACACAAGATCGATCAGATCGCAATGAAGTATTTTGAAGGCAATAATGTCATGTTTGCTAACAGGCTAAAAACCAGTGAGACTAACATCAGAAATTACCGAACAGGCAAGTCACAGCCAAAGCTTGATTTTGTTGCGGGGCTTTCAAAAGAACTCGGTATTAGTTTCGATTGGATTTTTGCAGATGGCGAGGAGATGGTAAGGGATCAGTCCGGTAATACAACCGACCAGGTAAATACTTTCCTTTTAAAAGGCGACAGAAAGTTGGAAAATCAAAGGGTGGCTTTGTACAATACCAATGCCGCTGCCGGTTTAACTCAAACATTTAGCGATGCCCCAAACGTCATCGACTATATATCAATACCTAACTTACCTAAATGTGATGGCGCTATTTATATAACCGGCGATAGTATGTACCCGCTTTTAAAGTCGGGCGATATCGTTGCTTATAAGCGCATTAAGGATATCATAAACGGCATTTTATGGGGTGAGATGTATATAGTTTCATTTCTTATTGATGATGAGGAGTACACTTTGGTCAAGTACATTCAAAAATCTGATCTGGGCGAGGACTTTGTAAAATTGGTTAGTCAAAATCAGCATCATCAGTCGAAAGATATCCCTTTAAAGAATGTGCGGGCCATTGCCATTGTTAAAGCATCTATTCGCTTTAATTCCATGAATTAAGCAGGCACACACACGGACAACAACAGCCTTTTTAGCTAATTATCTATTAATCAATGGCTAATATATTGCCTTTATTGTTACTTTTGTGGTAATAAGGGGGTGTTTAAACTAACGTTTTTAGCATATTTTATGCTTTTACTATACTTTAAGGGATATTGAAAGGGCGTTTTAATGGTGTAAAAATGTCCCCCCAAGTGTCCCCCCAAATGTCTCCCCTCTACGATTTTTGACAAAAAATCCTTTTTTCGCAACTTATTTCGAGACAAATCAAAAAAAGCTTAAAAAGCGCAGTCAAACGACATTTAAAGGCAATAAAAAACGCCGTTAAATGCTATTTAAACGGCGTTAATGGTAATTTTATAGGGTAGAGGTCCGGATAGTAGTAGTAAGTGGCTTATATCGCCTCATTCTTGGCCATTAAGTGGTAATTGGGTGGTGGTAACCGGTAGCAAATTAACATTTGGTATTTTTCTACGGGGGACAAGGCAAAAGCAACAAAACCGCCTTAAAACCACTTTAAATGGCGTTTTCGCGCCTGTTTGCACAGATTTCGCACATTTTTATATTAGATGTTTGGTATTAACCCCCTTACAAGGCTCCATTTAACTCTCCAAATGAAGAGTTGAGCATCCACAATGAGCAAGCAATTGATGCAAATAGAGCTTTAAATTGATGCAATGAATATATAAGTCTTTTTAAGTCGAAAACTAAAAAACTATCTTTTATATTGATAGTGTTTGTTTTGTTGATTTATGCCTATATCTATCAGAAGATAACTCCTTTTGAAGTGATTTCTGTTAATGGTGTTGCTTGGGAGGTAGAGGAATTTATATCCTATGGTATTGCCCGTATCGCGGTTCTGTTGTTTTTTATAACATCCGGTTATCTCTTTTTTAAATTTTGATAGCACGCTGCAACAAGTAATTGGTAAACTTGAGCGACGCTCGCAAACATTGTTAACCCCATAGCTGTTTTGGTCGCTTTATGGGGTTTAATTTTATTGGACTATTGAGTCAGTTCCTACGTTTGATAAACTTTTTACAAAAGAACTTATCCGAAACTACTCTTTCCCAAGATTGCTCAATACCATATTCATAAATCCAATTCCTTATCAACTAAGGTTTTTAAGGGATTTGATCATATTGGTTATTTTTTCGTCCGTTATATGCTATCCTGCTATTAGCTGTAATTTGGTTTTCCGGGGCCAACTGGTGGTTATATCAAGCGCATCGCTTTTGTATTTTACAATGGGGGCTTTTTTGCGGTTATTAAGTTTATGTAAATTACCATGTGTTTTTTAAAATATGCATATTATATACTGGCACTATGGATTATTGCCATAGTTTGCCGTTTAGGTTTAATTAAATTAACGTGAGTTCGGGATAAGGATTAGAATAATCAGGCCGATAGGAGTATTTAACTATTTGAATATCAATAAGTAAGAATGCTTTGTTGTATTTAAGTGTCGAATTTAAAACAAACAACCTATGCTTACTTCTGATAAAATTATCGAAATTTTCGTTAAAGTGGATGACTTCTGTAAGGAATTTGAAACTGAAATAGCTAAACATCAACTTGATGCAGGTAATTACAAAATCAGGGACAGAAAGACATCACTTACCGACAGTGAAATCATCACTATCCTAATCGCCTTTCATAGTGGCCATTTTACCAATCTAAAGCATTTTTACATCTGCCATATCTGCCCTTATTATAAAGATTATTTTCCGGGACTGGTATCTTATAACCGTTTTGTAGAACTGCAGCAAAGAGTGGCTGTGCCAATGATGCTGTTCCTGAAAAGGCATTGCCTGGGAGAGTCCCGTGGAATCAACTTTATCGATTCCACACATATTAAAGTCTGCCACAACAGGCGCATCCATAATCATAAAGTTTTCGCAGAAGTGGCTGAACGGGGGCAGTGTTCAATTGGCTGGTTTTATGGTTTTAAACTACACTTGATTATCAATGACAAAGGTGAAATACTATCTTTTTACCTTACAAAAGGCAATGTTGGTGACAGGAATATAAAATTGATGACCTCAATGACTGAACAAATATTCGGCAAATTATTCGGTGATAAAGGGTACATATCCAAAGCTCTGGCCGACTTGCTTTGGGGAAACGGCATCCAAATGATCACCAAACCCCGCAAGAACATGAAAGACTTTAATATTTCCCAAGCAGACAAAATCATGCTCAGAAAAAGAGCGATAATCGAGTGTGTTAATGATGAACTGAAAAACATATGCAAGCTACAGCATACCAGGCACCGTTCCGTTAACAACTTCCTGATGAATACGATGGGGGCTATTTGTGCCTATGCCTTCTTTCCCAAGAAACCGTCCTTAAATATCGTTTTTGAAACCAATGACAATCAATTACTTTTAGCCGCTTAACCCGAACTAACGTTAAATTACATCTCATTACTGAGTTTGAAAATATGTTGTTACAAAAATTGCCATTTCCATCGGTTTACTTTCCGCTTGGTTGCTGTATGATAGGTTATCTATAGGTAAGGATGTGTCATTATATAAAATAGCTGGTTTTTTACCTTATTCCTTTTTCATAAACCTGTGCTAACCATTGTAAAAAAGGTCATGGTAGCTGTAGTTGGTAAATCAGCAGTATTTAGGTTAATTATTTACTTTTGCTCTGCTATTATAACAATTAGCATATGTTAAATTGTTGGATCTTTACTAAAGCGCTTCTTGAAACCAGTTTATTATTTCAGCATGGGTAACAGATAATAGTCTTGGGTTATTTGTTGATTCTTTAAATAGATGAAGATTTTGTGAACGAGATTTTATATTTAAAACAATTTGTGAATGCCGGCGTTTTAGCATGAGTAATTTAATTGAATTTTATATGAAAAAACTGCTGTTATTGCTGAGTGTTGTAATCCCAATTGTTTATTGTTCTTCGATGCAAAAAGCCGAAGCACAAACAAATAAAATATATCTAGGTGCCTATTATTTTGATGGCTGGCAACCCGAATATCAAAAAGGGGTAATTAATGATAAATTAACCACCCAGTTTCCAGAGCGTACACCAATATGGGGATGGCAAACGAGCACCCCCGAAGTGATGGTTAAACAAATTGACGCGGCGGCAGATGCCGGCATAAAGTTTTTTAGCTTTGATTGGTATTATCCCGAATCAAAAAAATTCACCTATAAAACGCTTCCTTTAAACCACGCTTTGGGTTTGTACAATACTGCATCAAATAAAAGCAGGCTAAAGTTTAACCTGATGGTTATTAACCAAAAATATTATGTAATTGGCCCAAAGGATTGGGATACGGTTACAGCAGAGTGGATAAGACTTTTTAAAGATCCGCAATATGTAAAATTTGATGGAAAACCACTGATAACATTTTTTACCCATAAATCACTAATTGCCAGTTTCGGCTCCGTAGAGGCCGTGCATGATGCACTGGACAAATTCAGAAAGGCATGTGTAGATGCCGGATTCAAGGGCGTTACTATTGCTACGGGTGTCTCGCCGCTGGCTGCACCGGTTCAGGAGGCTGCGGCCTGCGGGTTTGATTTGTTAACAGGGTATTCATATCGTAGCGGCACAAAAACCCGGGCGACTATCCCCATCGAGGAGATCCAATCTACCATGTTATGGGATAGGGTAATAAAAGCTACTAACGTACCATTTATGCCGGTAATAACATTGAACTGGGATCCTCGTTCAAAAAATATGTTACCTATGTATGAGCATTCTCCTGTATATCTGGGATATTCAGGTAAAACTGTATATAACTCTATTCAGATAGCAAAACAGTGGATGACTGATAATCCAAATAATACTACAAAAGAGCGGGTAGCTATCATGTATGCCTGGAACGAATATAACGAAGGTGCCTGGCTTACTCCTTCTGTGGCATGGGGTAACCAATTATTAGATGCAGTTAAAAAAGCAGCTTCATCAAATTAATTAAATTAATTGTTTGTTAAAATAAGTTGATTTGGTTTTAGGCATTTACCTTATTCCAAATCAACTCATTTAGTTTTGTTGCTGAATTTACCCAGCTATAACGCTCGCTTATAACGTTTTTAATTTCTTCCAGCCTGCTGTCGCTATCCGGATTGCTAAGCTGGCAGTTAATGGCTTGTTTAAGGCTATCAATATCCGGGTTGATGTGGTTGTTCGCCCCGAAAAAATCAAAGTCACTCATCGCTGTTTTGTTGGAGCAAATAGTAGGCACCTTAAGTGCGGCTGCCTCTAATGGAGGTATCCCAAAGCCCTCGGCCTTCGATGGGTAAACAAAGATGCTTGCCGCTGTATAAAATATTTTTAAATCTTCATTGTCGACATTACTCAACAGGTAGATTTTCTTACTGATCTCAGCAGGCAAATCGTTAATGATCTGGTGGAGTTCGGGCACGGGAATGTCTTCTTTACCAACAAGTACAAGGCTCATTTCTTTATCATATAGCTTTAAATCAAGGTAAGCATTTAGCAGTTCGAGTTGGTTTTTACGGGGCTCAATACGGCTCACATATAAAATATAATTATTTACACCAAATTTATTACTGATAGTTGCCCTTGCAGCAAGCTTATCATAATTTTCAAAATAGGTTGATGCAACACCATTGGCCACAATGTGCACATCGGCAGGTTTCAAGTTAAAGTGTTTGACGATTGCATCCTTTGAATATGCCGATACGGTAGTTACTATATCTGCCCGTACGGCCGATAAATAAAAAGATAAGCCTTTTACAAGCCGGTATTTGAAACTAAAATGTTCCGGGAAATCTTTAAATAAAAGATCATGAATAGTTACAACCTGGATGCTGTTTTTAATTGGCGGTACAACGTATTGAAAATGCGATGCGTTGATTTTGTATTTTCCTATAATTTCGGGAATTTCAACAAGCGCACGTTTTAATTTAGATTTCGATTTAACATATTTTATAAATTTTATGTTTTTTGAATGTGCAAAAACGCTTTCTGCAACATCTCCCTCGCTGCCAATATAGATGTCAAAATCTCCTATCTCATCAATAATTTTATACAAATTTTCGATGTATGTACGTGTTCCCTCAAAATATTTATCAAAAGCGCGACCGTCAACAAAAATACTTGGTTTCATGAAATAAATTTAATAAAGTGTTATACTTTTTGTAAAATTATTAATAATATTGAAGAAAATTTGAAACATTATCTATTTATTGAAAAATAATCACACATGCGCTTAGCAATTGCAGGAATCAGAGGGTTGCCTAATAATTACGGCGGCTTTGAAACACTGGCTGAATATTTAGTAGAGTACCTCGCTCAGGATATTGATATCACAGTTTATTGCTCTTCAAAGGATATGGATAGCAAATTAACCCATTATAAGGGAGCCAGGCTAAAGTATATTCCTGTTACATCTCATGGTTCATTAGGTATAGTTTATGATACTATTGGTTTGTTAAAAGCAGTTCGTAATAATGACGCTGTTTTATTTTTGGGTTTTGGGGGCGGTTTTTTAATGCCTTTTTTAAGCAAAAAAAGCAAAAAGAAAATTACTTTAAATATCGGTGGCTTAGACTGGAAAAGGAATAAATGGTCGCCTTTTGCGCAAAAAGTTATTAAAAAGGCCGAGGCTTTGTTAATAAATAACAGCAGCAAAATAGTATCAGACAATGTTGCCATACAGAAGTACATAAAGGATACATACGATAAAGACAGTGTTTTTATAGCCTATGGCGGAGACCAGGCCTTGAAACAACCTGTTAATGAAAAATCGTTAGCAGATTATCCTTTTTTAAAAAATAAGTATGCCTTTACGGTTACCAGGATACAACAGGATAACAACATTGATATGATTTTAGATAGTTTTGTTGCCCAGGAAAATATTCCGCTTGTTATCGTAGGTAACTGGAACAATTCCGAATATGGGAAACTTACAAAAGCAAAATATCTGAATAAGCAAAGTGTTATATTGCTTGATGCCATTTATGACAGAACAAAGCTTGATATATTAAGAAGCAACTGCACAATTTATATTCATGGGCACTCGGCCGGCGGAACAAATCCCTCGTTGGCCGAAGCTATGTTTTTGGGTTTGCCGGTGTTTGCTTATTCATCGGGTTATAATGAGCATACTACCGAAAATAAGGCAGTTTATTTTAACAATAGTGTCGAATTAACCGGGATTTTGAAAACCTACGAAACCTATAATCTAAAAGAAATGGGCAATAATTTACAGGAGGTAGCCAAACGGTGCTATATCTGGAAAGATGTTGCAGAACAATATAGGAAGGTAATAGCAGATAATTATAATAGTAGTAATTAACATTTATCATAAAACAATAATTCAAATTGAACTATAATGGTTAGAGTAGCATTAATAGGCGCCGGTAAAATGGGTATTTCTCATTTATCTATTTTAGGCGCCCACCCAAATGTAGAAGTAGTTGGTGTATGCGATACATCAAAAATGGTTAACGATTTTTTATCAAAGTATGCGAAATTTAATTGTTTCACCGATTATCAAAAAATGATTGATGAGGTAAAGCCGGATGCCGTTGTTGTAGCCGTGCCTACTAAATTTCACTACAGCATTATAAAATATCTTTTAGAAAAAGGAGTTGGCGTTTTTGCCGAGAAACCATTTTGTCTTAATGCTGTTCAGGGCGAAGAACTTGTTGCATTGGCTGCGAAACAAAAGGTTGTTAACCAGGTAGGCTACCACAATAAGTTTATCGGCACATTTAAAGAAGTTAAAAAAATAATAAAAAGCGGTGCTTTGGGCGAAATCATTCATTTTGTTGGTGAATCTTATGGCCCGGTTGTTATTAAGGCAAAACAAGACACCTGGAGGTCTGATCCATCGGAAGGCGGAGGCTGCTTACTTGATTATGCATCGCACGTTATCGATCTCATAAATGATCTTTTGGCACCGGTGACCGGCGTCAAAGGCAGTATTTTAAAATCCATTTACTCAAAAAATGTAGAGGATGCAGTTTACTCATTGTTACAGCTATCAAATAATGTAGACGGTATACTATCTGTCAACTGGAGCGATGAAACTTATCGCAAAATGTCAACAACGGTTACTATTGTGGGCACCAAAGGTAAGATAGTTTCAGATGCCAATGAATTGAAGGTGTTTTTGAAAGATGGCGATATAAAAAACGGCTATCAAAAAGGTTGGAACGTAAGCTATATTACTGATTTGACAGAGCAGGTTGACTTTTATCTGCGAGGTGAAGAATATTCTGCGCAAATGGATTATTTTATTGATGCGGCTGCCGGGAAAGTGCCTAACACGATAAATACTTTCCAAAGTGCATGGTACACAGATCGTGCAATTGAGTTGATTAAAAAAAGTTCTGTATAATAATTTTATTTACTACAAAATGGAAAGAATTCTCTTTGGTGATAACCAGTTTTTTGCTGTTAACCATATATCTGACGAAAAATCAAGGGCGCAATCTATCAAGTTTAGGGAAGATAGCGCTATTATAAAAACATTAGATGATGCCCGTGCCGCAGGGATTAATACCTTCATGTGTACTACTCATGACCGGATAGCCAGGATATGTGATGTGATAAGGAAAGATCCTGAAAAATATAAAGATTTTAAAATTTTCCCGTGTATGCCTTATGCACATAAATACGCTAATGCCGTAACAGAATTGGGTATAGCCGGCACAATTAAACAATACGTTCCGGGTAACCTTATTGGTTCTATGTTTAAAGGCGGAGTTGCTTATTTGTCCAATGACTTTCTTGCTATTATGGAATTGTTGGTAGATGCCGAAATGAAAATGTTTAAAGGTGTAAATACACCGGTGATATTTTTGCAAAACGTAATCACAGATTTGTTTTTGGGGCTGGGTGCCGATGATATTTTAGTGGGCTTTTACAATTACGTAAAAAAGAAATACAATGCAGAAGCCGGATTTATAACCATGAATATGCCTAAACTTTTAGACGTACTGGAAAAGGGGGGCATTCAAAATCCAATAATTTGCTCTTCTATCAATAAAGTAGGTTTCAGGATGTCGGGTGGTAAAGAAATCTACGAGGAGACGCTAAAAACCAGAAAAGTGCGTGCTATAGCTATGCAGGTATTAGGTGGTGGAGCAATTTCGCCTAAGGAGGCAATTGAATACGTATGTGAATTGCCAAATATCGAATCGATATTATTTGGGGCCTCATCTAAAGGTAATATTGAAAGCACTGTTAACTACATACATCAGTTTGATGCGATAAAATCTTAACAATCAAAAAAAAACAACTATTTTACCCTGTTATACCAATTGATAAAAAAAGCAAACTGAATTATTTCAGTTTGCTTTTTTTATAGTTACCATTTAAAAAAAAGGGAAGTAACCTGGCAAGTTATTTTTTGAGGATTAACTGATTTAGCAGAATCCCCCGAAAAAATGATTCTTCGTTTGTCGGCGAGTTTTTCAGCAGACCCTATTTGAGCCAATTGTAGTCACCCTTAGTTGTGCCTCTCCTATACACACTATCGGCGATTGTCCGCCCACGTGGGGCAGTTATCGGCAATGGGGCAAACGGAATTTTAATATGGCGATTGATTACTTACCAAGCATATGTTTTTTTCCAATACTTATTCCTTTTTCTTCAATATACTTATAAAGTATAAGCGATAGAAAATAAACGATTATTGACGATGTTATAAAGCAGGCGACAAAAAGGTATAATTTATTAGTGATGGGGAAGTAAGTAGTTATAACGAATAAAATGCATAATTGAACAGCCTGGTGGAATAGATAGGTGCTATATGATACTTTGCCAAGTTGCTTAAAAAAAGGAATAGATGTAATTTTGTGTGTAAAAGCGTGCGACCTTCCGCCTTGTTTTAACATGTTGGGTATAAAGAAAAATCCCAGTGCAAGAACCATGGGTACAATCACCGAAGGTTTTTGCAATAGTGATAACGTAATCATAATCAATAGTATGGCTACTTTAACGGGTTTGTTCTCTTTACTTTGATATATCATGAACGTATAAATGCCAATCAAAAAAAGCCGGATTTGAAAAGGGAAAAAAGCACCCTCAAAATCCAAAGAAGCCTTTTTTTGGATAAAAATAAGTACGAAACACAACACTACCAGTAAAACTTGATAGACAAGTTTTTTTCTGATAAGAAAAATTAAAAGCGGTGCAGTTATGTAAAATTGCCATTCAAGAGAGATGCTCCAGGCTGGGGTCATAATTGTAGTTGCGCTATGATTTAATAGTTGATTGGGTAGAATGCCATGTAAAAGAGTTAAGTGTAATAGTATATGTTGCCAGGCATTATTCCAAAAATCGTAAACCCTTTCAATTTTTGCTGCAAAAATTCCGGGATTTGTAATAGAAGATAAATTTTGAAACGTTGTGAGGTAAAGTTTTTGTAAGCAGATAGATACTATAAGGGCCGCAAAATATATTGGAGCTAATCTAAAAAAACGCCTTTTAATATAAAAGGAATAAGTTTCATTTTTATTGATTATCAAATTGGTTATCACAATGCCGCTAAGTATAATAAAGCCGTCTACCGCCAAATCTCCCTGCGATAGTATCGTAATGATAGGGTTCTTGGAATGTGAGTTTAAAAGACCCGTGAAAGCCATGCAATGAAAAATTACAACCCACCATGCTAATAAACCTCTTAACGTTTCTAATTGATCAAATCTGTATATTTTGATAAGTGGTTCGGTATTTTTATTCATAGTACTGCTTTACTTATATTTAACGATCATGAAATTAGGCTAAAGATAATAATAATAAGTGGATTAAGGATAGATGATTAAGCATGCATTTGGCAACTAATTAGTGATTGCACATTGCCTTACTACAAAATCACTAACTCTGTTGGGAGCTCCGTGAGTTGAATAAACTTTCCAGTAATAGGTAAACAAAACACTGTTTTTATAAACTGAGCCTGGTGCTAAGTAGTAGGAATTAGGTTCGTTATTTATGAAATTTTCCTTGTATAAAGTAAAATCCCTGCCATTTGTACTTGTATAAAGTGAAACGCTGTTATAACCATCCCCATTAAATTTACCGGTAGGCGGTGGAGGGTAATGATGAAAAACCGACGCGTATGATAAATAAACATTATCGGCATACCGGATGATCGATGGCTTATAAATGTCAGTTTCAGAAACAGATCTGCTATAGTTTAAAATTACAGGAAGCTCTGTTGAAAGGGAATTAAGAGTTTTTGAATTTGGATGGTAAATGGCTGTTGGCGTCACTTTAATTTCAGTGATATTATCTGATTCAAAATAACAAACCTGCCTGTAATAAAACGATTTTTGATATGGTTTGGCTATTGTAGTATCATAGCCAAAATTACGAAGGTAGTACTTGTATTTTTTTTGAAGCGGATCATAAATGATTTGGTTTTGCGTGTCGCAATAATAATCAACAACTGGTTGATCGTTGGTGGTAAAACTTATTCCATCTTTAGATGATGCAATGTATAATTGATGATCCGATAATTTCATCCCGAAAATTTTATAAGGCGTGCCGGGAGTGGAACTATCATAAAAAAAAGACATCTGATCCAAATCAAGGTTAATAATGTTGTTATTTGTATTACCATTAAATGAAACCATCGATAAATTCGGTTTTGTAAAATTTACACCGTCATCGCTGTATGCATAACAAACGTGTCTTATTTTTGCTGCATCATCGCACAAATAATAAAGTAAAACTCTTGATCCTTTTTGGTAAACCGAAAAGTATACCAATCCGTTTGCCTCCCACGGTTTATCTGCAGATAGGATTTTAGTCTCAGATGTGGTGCCACTTGCGATATTTGATGCCAACTGCAATGAGGATAAATTAATTGATGAGTCTTTCGGGGGGGGCTATTATAACTTTGTCTGAAGCTTTATAGCCTAAAAGAAAAACAGATACTATTAAACAAAGGCAAAAATACTTCTTGCTAAAGTGGGGTTTATTATGTTATTAGACTGACTGTAAAATACAATTATATAAATGATTTATAGCGTTTAAACCAGGTAAAACGCATTTTAATTATTTGTGATATAATTTCATTTAGCGAAATATTTCTTGCTATTTAATGGGTTTATTAATTAATAGGTATGATTCGAAAATAGCCGGCGCATTCTTATTTAAGATGGCAAATGTTGGATTCTGAATTATCGGCCACGAAGCTAAAGTCTCACCTACAGTGGCAGATTTAGAGCGGCTTTTTTTTGTAAATCAATTTCAACACAGTTGCCAAAGAGCAATATGTTTAATTGGGCAAATTATTGTAAGCATTAATAGATTCCAATAATTGGGTCTCTATCGTATACTGAATGGCAACAAGCTCACTAACTCTTTGGGTCATTCCATGTGTGGTCGACGTTTTCCAATAGTAATTTATCAGCTTTCCATTTTTTGATGCGAAGCCAGGTCCAATGTAATAAGAGGCAGGTTCATGATTTATAAAGTTAGCTTTTCTTAGTGTAAAATTCTTGCCGTCTGCGCTTGTATAAAGTGAAATGCTTTGGTAGCCATCGTTAAAAAATTGCCCTACCGGAGGCTGCGGGTAGTAATTAAAGATAGAGGGGTATGCGATGTATGTGTTTTTGTTGTATTTAATAACACCAGGCGTGTATACATCGGCCGAGCCACCTTTTCTGTCATAATTTAGAATTGTTGGAAATTCTGTTGTTAAAGAGTAAAATGATTCGGAAAAAGGATGGTGCATGGCGTTTGGCGAAATTTGAACTTCACTGAGGCTGTCGGTTTCGTAATAGCCAACTCCGCGATAATAGTATATACCATGAAGTGGGTTAACTATTTGTTTATCAAGAACGTAATCTCTTAAGTAACATTTGAATTTCTTTGTTTCTGCGTCATAAATGATTTCGTTTTGTGTGTCTGAAAAGTAATTAATAAAAGGCTTTTCATCAACCGTAAACTTTATTCCATCTTTGGAGTAGGCCGTGTGTAATTTATGGTCATGGCGCATTCCTATAAGCTTATAAGGATTGGCGGGAGCTGTCTCATCATAAAAAAATGATATTGAATCGAAATAGATATCTATAATGTTGTTGTTTTTGCTACCCTTAAAGTTAAACTGATTTAAATTCGGTTTAACAAAATGGAATCCATCGTTGCTGTAAGCATAGCACAAATGCCGTGATTTTTGAGCATCATCGCATAAATAATATAGTGATACAACAGCCCCCGTTTGATGTACCGAACACCAAACGATGCCTCCGGCTTCCCAAAGCGAATCGGCCTTTAAAATGGAAGTTTCGATGCCGGCACCACCATTTATAATAGAATTTGCCAATAAGCCGGCAGGGGTCACTATTGAATCTGTTTTTAACGTATCTGTATGGCTTGTTGTTGGAGGAGTAATGTGGGTTAAATCAGCTTTTTTACAGCCCGTAGTAAATATAACGGACAATACAATACACGTAAAAAAAAGGGTTTTTTTCATCTTTTAATAGGGGCTCAATTTTTTTAATCAATAGTGTCGAAATTTAACAATAAATTTCAACTAAATAAATAGCCTTTTATTACTTCTTAAACATTTCAGAAGTATGAAATGCAGGTGCTTTGAGATTAGATATAACTAATTTAATATTCATTTGATGTTTTGCTTTAAGATTCAGATCTATTTTATTTTATAAAGATACAGAATGAAAGTGATATTTCAATTTTTTTAATTAAAATGGTTTTTAACAATTATATTTATAATTTTTGTGGCCGAATGACAACTAAAATGCAATATTTCGGGGGTAAACTTAATTGGATTGTCAAAATAAGGCTATATTTGTTGTTTATTCTGCGATGTTTTTAAGTTAGGGGCTCATTCGTTAAATACAAAATAGTGAATACTGATAAATAAAGTGCTTATGATTAAGCTTTGAGAATAAATATTCGTGGTTGGATTTAAATCTTTCCACAATATAGATGTCGAATTATTATCAGCTGGCTTAGGATATTGTAAATAACTTTGCAAAAAAAAACAGGTAAATTAAATTCCTATGAAAACAATTCTTATTACCGGTGGGGCCGGTTTTATCGGCTCGCATGTAGTTCGCCGCTTTGTAACCAAATACCCAGATTATTTAATAGTTAATGTTGACGCACTAACTTATGCAGGGAATTTGGAAAATTTGGAAGACATTGAAAACGCTGCAAATTACAAATTTGAAAAAGCCGATATAATGGATAAAGAAGCGATAAGCGCTATTTTTGATAAATATTCGGTTACAGATACGGTGCATTTGGCCGCAGAATCACATGTGGACAGATCAATTTTAAGTCCAATGGATTTTGTTTATACCAATGTTATCGGCACGGTAAACCTATTGGAAGTTGCCAAGGAAAAATGGAAAGACGATTACGATAAACATTTGTTTTACCATGTTTCAACAGATGAGGTATATGGCGCGTTAGGAACAGAAGGCTTATTTACCGAAGAAACCCGTTATGATCCGCATTCACCATATAGCGCAAGTAAGGCAGCGTCAGATCATTTTGTGCGGGCTTATCACGATACTTATGGTATAAAAGTTGTGGTTTCTAACTGTTCAAATAATTACGGCCCCTACCATTTTCCAGAAAAACTAATCCCGCTGATGATTAATAATATCATCAATAACAAGCCGCTGCCTGTTTACGGGGATGGCCAATATACGCGCGATTGGCTGTTTGTAAAAGATCATGCTATTGCTATTGATCTTATATTTCATGAAGGCAAAGTTGGCGATACCTATAACATAGGTGGCTTTAACGAATGGAAAAATATTGACCTTGTAAACCTGCTTTGTGAGCAAATGGACCAAAAGCTTGGCCGTGAGCCAGGTACAAGTAAACAACTGATTACCTATGTTAAAGACAGGCCGGGGCATGACAGGCGGTATGCTATCGACGCCGGTAAAATCAATAAAGAACTTGGCTGGTATCCTTCGGTAACTTTCGAGCAAGGACTTTCTGAAACTATTGATTGGTTTTTAACTAACAAAACGTGGCTAAATAATGTTACAAGTGGGGCCTATGCCAGCTATTACGACAACCAATACGCCAATTAATAGATAACAGCAAACCATTATATATATTTTATGACAATTACCCCCACCCCGCTCGAGGGATGTATAATAATAAGCCCGAGGATTTTTAATGATGCGCGGGGATATTTTTTTGAATCCTATAACACACAAAGCTTTAACAATGCTGTAGGTTACGAAGTGAATTTTGTTCAGGATAACCAATCCTATTCAACAAAGGGCGTATTCAGAGGGTTGCACCTTCAAAAAGGCCAACACGCACAAGCAAAACTGGTAAGGGTAACTAAGGGCGAGGTGTTGGATGTAGCTGTTGATTTGCGCACAGGATCACCTACTTACGGGCAACACTTTTCGGTAAAACTTTCTGACGAAAATAATCAGCAGTTTTTTATTCCAAGGGGCTTTGCACATGGTTTCATCGTATTGAGCGACGTTGCAGTTTTTCAATACAAATGCGATAATTATTACAACAAAGCGGCCGAAGGCGGGTTACATTATGCCGATCCGGAGTTAAATATTGATTGGGGTATGCCGGCAACTGAACTGTTGGTATCTGAAAAAGACCTTGAGCTGCCATTTTTAAAAGATGCAGGTGATCTGGGCTTTTAATAATTACATTTATCCCCAATAACTAAATTATAAAATTTCGATATGCAAAACATAGTAGTGTTCGGTGCTTCTGGTCAGCTGGGGCAATGTTTAAAAAAAGTAGCCGCCCTTAAAGGTATAACCTCCATATTTTTCCCTCCCGAATCTGAGGCCAATATCCTGGATGCCACTTTACTAAACAAGGTATTTGAACAATATAAACCTACTCATGCTATCAATTGCGCGGCCTACACTGCCGTGGACAAAGCAGAAGACGATATTGACCTTGCCCGTAAAATCAACAAGACAGGTGCCGAAAACCTGGCGGTTCAATGCAAAGCCCATGGCGCTGCGTTGGTTCAGGTATCAACCGATTTTGTGTTTAAAGGAGATAAACCCTACCCACTTGTAGAAGATGACATTGCCGAACCAATAAGCATTTATGGCCTTACGAAATTAGAAGGCGAGCAAGATGTTGCCGCTATATTACCGGCACATTACATCATCCGTACCAGTTGGCTGTACTCAGAATTTGCCAATAATTTTGTTAAAACTATGCTTAAGCTTGGTGCCGAAAGGGACGAGTTAAAAATCATAGCCGACCAGGTAGGTACGCCAACTTATGCTATTGACCTGGCGGGCGCCATATTGGATATCATTACTTCGGGCGAAGGTAATTATGGCATTTATCATTATAGTAATGAAGGTGTTACTTCTTGGTATGATTTTGCTAAAGGCATATTTGATATATCAAACACCCAGGTAAAAACTTATCCTATACGTACAAGCGAATACCCAACAAGGGCAACAAGGCCCGCTTTTTCTGTAATGGATAAATCGAAAATAAAAAAAACATTTGGCATCAGCATTCCGTACTGGCGCGATAGCCTAATAGTTTGTATTAAAGCGCTTGAATCTGAACAATAAAATCAAATCTACCCTCATATGAAAGGAATTATCCTGGCAGGCGGCTCCGGAACCCGTCTTTACCCAATTACCAAAGCCATCAGCAAGCAACTGATGCCTATTTACGATAAACCAATGATTTATTATCCCTTATCAGTATTGATGCTGGCTGGGATAAGCGAGATATTAATTATAACAACTCCGGAAGATCAGCCTGGCTTTGTGCGTTTATTAGGTGATGGGAGCGAACTTGGCTGCCGCTTTGAGTTTGCGGTACAGGAAGTACCTAACGGGCTTGCCCAGGCTTTTGTAATCGGAGCCGATTTTATTGGCACAGACAAAGTGGCTTTGGTACTTGGCGACAATATTTTCTATGGTTCAGGTTTTAGCAGTTTGATACAAAGCTTTAATGATGTAAATGGTGCAGCTATATTTGCTTACCCGGTTGCTGATCCTGAAAGATATGGTGTAGTTGAGTTCGACAAAAGCTTTAAAGCCCTATCTATCGAAGAGAAACCTTTGAAGCCAAAATCAAATTATGCCGTGCCTGGTTTGTATTTTTATGACAACCAGGTTGTAGAAATTGCTAAGAATATCCCGGCATCACCAAGGGGCGAATTTGAAATTACCGATGTAAACAGGATTTATCTTGAAAAAGAAGAACTCCAGGTTGGAGTGATGGACCGTGGTACTGCGTGGCTTGATACCGGTACTTTTGATTCGCTGAGCGATGCATCTGAATTTGTTAGAGTTATTGAAAAACGGCAGGACACCAAAATTGGATGTATTGAAGAAGTTGCTTACAGGATGGGTTTCATTACTTATGAGCAACTGCAGGTATTGGCCCAAAGGTATATTAAAAGCGGATACGGGAAATATATTCAAGGTATAGCACAATAAAGGCCGGTTATATTAGACTATCAGTTTAATCATACACAATGGGACTATAAAACAGAAAAATCTGCACCCTTGCAGATTTTTCTGTTTTAAACAAAATTAAGTTCGCGATAATAATGTTTTTATCCTGGTAGTAAACTTTGTAAACAAGGTAAAAACAAAACCGGTACTTGCTGTACAGATAACAAGCATATAATAATTATTATTGCACAATAAATTGTTTATAGGCATAACATGAAAAAAGTAGCTTTAATCACAGGTATAACAGGCCAGGACGGGGCTTATCTCACAGAACTACTTTTGAGTAAAGGGTACGAGGTGCACGGTATCAAGCGCCGTAGCTCGTCATTTAACACGGATAGGATCGATCATTTATACCAGGACCCACATGATACGGGACTCAAACTCATTCTGCATTATGGCGACTTAAGTGATTCAACCAATTTGATACGTATTGTGCAACAGGTGCAGCCCGATGAAATATATAACCTGGGCGCAATGTCGCACGTTAAGGTAAGTTTTGATACGCCCGAATATACGGCCAATGCAGATGGGATAGGTACTTTGCGCCTGCTGGAAGCCATAAGGATTTTGGGACTTGAGAAAAAAACAAAAATATACCAGGCCTCCACTTCCGAATTATATGGTTTGGTGCAGGCTGTGCCACAGTCAGAAACCACGCCGTTTTATCCACGTTCTCCTTATGCCGTGGCAAAATTATATGCCTATTGGATTACCGTAAATTACCGCGAAGCTTATGGGATGTTTGCTTGTAATGGCATTTTATTTAATCACGAGAGCCCTTTACGCGGCGAAACCTTTGTAACCCGTAAAATAACCCGTGCCACAGCCAAAATAGCAATGGGTTTGCAGGATATTTTATTTCTTGGCAACCTTGATGCCCAGCGCGATTGGGGCCACGCTAAAGATTATGCAGAAGCCATGTATCTTATACTACAGCAGGAAACGCCTGAAGACTTTGTAATTGCAACAGGCGTAACCACCCGGGTGCGTGAATTTGTAAGATTGTCATTTGCCGAAGTTGGCATAACGATTGAATTTAAAGGCGAAGGCGCACACGAAAAGGGATATGTTGTAAGCTGTAATAATCCGGATTATCAAATAGAGATTGGGAAGCAGGTTGTTGCCGTTGACGAAAAATATTTCCGTCCCACGGAGGTTGAATTATTAATAGGTGATCCAACCAAATCAAAAACAAAATTGGGCTGGGCTCCCAAGTATGATTTGCAAAGCCTGGTAAAAGAAATGGTTGCTGCAGATGTCGATTTGTTTAAGAGAGACAAACTTTTGAAAGATTCTGGTTACGCAATCAGAAACCAGTTTGAATAACACCCATGGAAAAAAACGCGAAGATATATATTGCCGGTCATCGGGGTATGGTTGGTTCGGCTATTTACCGGCGGCTTCAACAGGAAGGATATTCCAATATTGTTACCCGTTCATCGTCAGAACTTGACCTGCGCGATCAGCAACAGGTTAAACATTTTTTTGAGACTGAAAAACCGGAGTATGTGTTTTTGGCCGCCGCCAAGGTTGGAGGTATTGTGGCTAATAATACTTACCGGGCCGAGTTTTTGTTTGATAATTTGCAAATCCAAAACAACACTATTCATAACGCCTATTTAACCGGGGTAAAAAAGCTAATGTTTTTAGGTTCAAGTTGTATATACCCAAAAATGGCCCCACAACCTTTAAAAGAAGACTATCTGCTAACGGGTTTACTTGAACCCACCAACGAGCCTTATGCCATAGCCAAAATTGCTGGCATAAAAATGTGCGATGCTTACCGCGCACAATATGGCTGTAACTTTATTTCGGTGATGCCCACGAATTTGTATGGCTATAACGATAATTACCATCCTCAAAATTCCCATGTTTTGCCGGCATTGATCCGTCGTTTTCATGAGGCTAAAGAGCAAGGGTTACCTGATGTAACCATCTGGGGCACAGGATCGCCAAAACGGGAATTCTTATTTGCCGACGATCTTGCCGAAGCTTGCTATTATTTGATGATGAATTATAACGAGGAGGGTTTGGTAAACGTTGGTACTGGCCACGATATTTCCATAAAAGATCTTGCACTGTTGATTAAGAAAATAGTTGGCTACCTGGGCGAAATTAAATTTGATACATCTAAACCCGATGGTACGCCGCGGAAATTAATGGATGTATCAAAACTACAAAGTAAAGGCTGGAAGTATACCATCGAGCTGGAACAAGGTATTGAAATGGCTTACCAGGATTTTTTGAACAAAAATCTGCCCCAAAAAACAATTCAGGGTTAAAACTATGAATGCCAATCCGCTATTTGAGGTACATGAAAAAGTAACTTTATATGCCTTTGGTTGCTCCAGTCTTGATCAGCTATATATTACCACAACCAGCGAGGAGATGAGCGGAGAATTAGCTGCATATCCGTTAAGCGGCTCACTTTTTGTTGCCGAATTAAATATTAAAGAGATACCGGCAAATTATTTTACATACTAAAGGTAATGGAAAACGTTTATGACCTTATTATCGTAGGTGGCGGCATTGTAGGGATGGCTACAGCCTACAAAATAAATGCCCGCAATCCGGATAAAAAAATCCTTGTGCTGGAGAAGGAAGGGGAGGTGGCCGCCCACCAAACGGGACACAATTCGGGCGTTATTCATTCGGGTATCTACTATAAGCCCAATTCATATAAAGCTAAATTATGCGTAGACGGCCGCCGGGAACTGGTTGCGTTCGCAAAAAAGTATAACGTGCCTCATGATGTTTGTGGAAAAGTCATTGTAGCTACCAAGCAATCCGAATTGGCGCACATGAACAAAGTTTTTAATAACGGCCTGGCCAATGGCGTAGAGGGAATTGAAAGGATAAATAGCGCTCAAATTAAAGAAATTGAGCCTTATTGTGAAGGGATTGAAGGCATCTGGGTGCCTTGTACCGGCATTATTGGCTTTGCTGCCGTTACCCGCAAATACCGCGAACTGTTTGAGGCTAAATTCCCCCAAAGCAAGGTGCTTACCAATTGTGCTGCCAAAGCATTTGAGCACCATGCTGATTATACTACCGTTGTAGCCAGTAAAGGCACCTTTAATACAAAATATTTAATTACCGCAGGCGGATTACAAGCCGACAGGTTGGCAGCCAGTGCCGGTGCGCCAAGCGAAGCCCATATTGTTGGTTTTAGAGGCGATTATTTTGATTTGACCGAACAAGGGAAAAGTAAAGTAAAAAACCTTATTTACCCGGTTCCAAACCCCGAGTTTCCGTTCTTGGGCGTACATTTTACCCGGATGATTGATGGTACTGTGGAGTGCGGCCCCAACGCGGTATTTGTATTTAAACGCGAAGGATACGGTAAAACCGATTTTTCGTTAGGCGATACTATCGAGGCTTTGAAATTTAAAGGAACCTGGAGCCTGTTTACAAAGCACTGGCGCTTTGGGCTTGATGAGTACCGGCGTGCGTTTTCAAAAAAACGTTTTTTAACCGGTCTGCAACAGCTTATCCCCAGCCTAACTATGGACGATTTACAGCCGGGCCGTGCCGGCGTAAGGGCAATGGCCATATCTGCCGAAGGCGAAACCCTTGACGATTTTAAAATTGAGGCTAAAGATAATATGCTGCATGTTATCAACGCCCCATCACCGGCGGCAACGGCATCATTAGCTATTGGCAATGCAATTGCCGACATGGCTGCCGGGCAGTTTGGTTTTTATTAGTATTTTCAAAACTTCCATAAAAAGCCGGCAAACTATTTGCAGGCTTTTTAATTTTTACAACTCTTGCACATATTTGTTACAAAGTCCTGTTACATTTGGATTAAACTATCCCTGCTCGTCGTCGTCATAGAATTGTAAACGGAAAATAATTGATTTATGAAATCATTAAAAGGTTTGGTGCTGCCAGTGTTTGTGCTCATTGGCGGTTTGCTGATATTTTCGTCGTTTTATTATCGGGATAACCCAAATGAGATTCATAAATTTCCCTATAAACAGGCTGGATTAAGCAAAGATCAGGCAGCGGCACATTTACTAAGCCGTTTTACCTACGGCGCTACGCCGGGCCAGGTTGAAGCTGTGGCAAGCGAAGGTTTAGAAAAATGGTTTAGCGAGCAGTTGGATGCTGAACTACCGGATGATTCTCTTAGCCATGCCCTGGATAGCTTTGATGCACTTAAGTTAAGCAATAGCCAAATTGTTGATACCTATCCCCGGCCAGGTATTGTAGCCCGGCGGGCTGTAAAAGATGGGCTTATCAATAAAGATTCAATTCAAAGCAACAAGCCTGAGTATAAAAAGATGCTGCAGGATTATATGGTTCAAAACGGTATGAGACCACAGCAGGAGTTGTTCAGGCAGTTTATAAATCAAAAAATACTAAGGGCAGCCTATTCAAATAACCAGTTGCAGGAGGTGATGACCAGTTTTTGGTTTAACCATTTCAATGTATCTATTACTAAAAATGAATGCGCCCAGTTTATTCCCGGTTATGAGCGCGATGTTATCAGGCCTAATGCATTGGGCAAGTTTAATGATTTGTTATTAGCCACGGCCAAATCGCCGGCTATGTTGTATTACCTGGATAATTTTAGCAGCGCGTCTGTCCTGCCAGATAAGCCTAAAATAACACTCAAGTTGGTGTTTGCTGATACAACCAAGCAAGCCATGGCACTTAACAAGTTTAAAAAAGCAAGGCAGCAACGTGGCCTTAATGAAAACTACGCACGCGAAGTAATGGAACTGCATACATTGGGCGTTGATGGCGGGTACAGCCAGCAGGATGTTACCCAGGCTGCAAAAGTGCTTACGGGCTGGTCGGTATACCCCATGGGCGATTATAGCAAGGGAAACGATATTATATCAAAAGTTATAGATAAGGGCATTATTGCCGGGGGAATGGTGCATGACGGCGATTTTTTATTCACCCCGGGCCGCCATGATAACAGCGAGAAGGTTGTATTAGGCAGGCACTTTGGCCCTAACGGCGGTTACGATGAAGGTGTACAATTATTGAGTATGCTGGCACATCATCCATCTACAGCAAAATTTATATCGCGCAAGTTGGCGGTAAGGTTTGTGAGTGATACTCCACCACAGAGTTTAATTGATAAAATGGCCAAAACCTTTTTTAACAGTGATGGCGATATTAAACAGGTATTAATCACGATGGTGTCGGCACCGGAGTTTTGGTCGGCATCTGCCCGGCGCGAAAAAACCAAATCGCCGTTTGAGCTGGCTATAAATACTGTACGTAGCTTAAACGCCCAGGTAACGCAGCCATACCAGTTATATACCTGGATAAACCGCATGGGCGAAAAAGTATATTATTACCAGGCGCCAACCGGTTTCCCGGATAAGGGGCAGTACTGGATCAATACAGGCGCTTTACTTAGTAGGATGAATTTTGGACTGGCTTTTGCTACGGGGCGCATACCAGGGATTAAATTCGATTTGCTAAAATTAAACAAAGGCCACGAGCCCGAAAGTACCCAGGCGGCGCTTGTTACCTATAGCAAACTTATTATGCCTGAACGTCCATTGGATAACACTATAAAACAATTAACCCCAATGCTTAATGACCCGCAACTGATGGTAAAGGTAGATAAGGCAAGCAATAATACTACGCCACAGGTTAAAGACGCCTTATCAATGGTGGACGATACCACGGGCAAAAAAGCCAGGATACAGATAACGCCTAAGCCCTACGAGGCAAAATCAATGATGGCCCAGGTAGTTGGTATTATCATTGGATCGCCGGAATACCAACGACGTTAATTTGATAAATTGTAAAAGATTATGTTATCAAGACGAGGATTTTTAAAAACAGGTGGCCTTGCCCTTTTTGGTGTTGGGTTAATGGGCGGCTTCCCGGCATTTATAGCCGAAGCTGCTGCGCAGGATAAGATAATAGCCCCTTATAAAAAAGGAAAAACGCTGGTGTGCATTTTTCAGCGCGGCGCTATGGATGGGCTGATGGCTGTAACCCCGTTTACCGATCAATACCTCAAGGATGCCCGCCCCGGCTTATTCATGGATGCTGCCAAAACAGGTAACGATAACCCATTGATTGACCTGGATGGCAGGTTTGGATTACATCCCGCTATGAAAGCTTTTGAACCTATGTTTCGCGAAAAAAGGTTGGGCATCGTGCATGGTATCGGCTCGCCCAATAATACCCGGTCACATTTTGACGCGCAGGATTACATGGAAAGCGGCACGCCCTTTAATAAAGGTACTGCCAGTGGCTGGCTTAACCGAGCTGTTGGCTTGTTAGGCCATGATGCGCTTACGCCTTTTACGGCAGTAAGCTTAACATCGGCTATGCCACGGTCTTTTTATGGCGACAATCCGGCGGTGGCCATCAGCAACCTGCAGGATTTTGCATTGCAAATGCGCGGTAACCCGGCAGGTACCAACCTGGCCGCGAAAAGCTTTGAGGAGCTTTATGACAGAACCGCTCCCGGTTTGTTAAAAGATACCGGTAAAGAAAGTTTTGATGCTTTAAAAATGCTGCAAAAGGCTAATGTTAAAAATTATGTACCCGCCAACAGTGCCATTTACCCAAACTCAGCGTTAGGTAATTCTTTAAAGCAAATTGCGCAGCTGATAAAAATGAATGTGGGTATGGAAGTAGCTTTTGCCGAATCAAATGGTTGGGATACGCACTTTAACCAGGGAACAGGGAATGGCATATTTGCCCGCAACGTAGCCGACTTAAGTAATAGCATAATGGCTTTTTGGACAGACATAGGCAGCACCTACCAGGATGATGTAACCGTAATGACGATGACCGAGTTTGGCCGCACCGTTCATCAAAATGGCACCGGCGGTACTGATCATGGCCGCGCTTCCTGTAACTTTATTTTAGGCAACAGTGTAAACGGGGGTCTGGTGCACGGCAATGTGCCGCCGCTTGCAACAGAAAACCTGGAAGATGGCCGCGACCTTGCGGTTACAACTGATTTCAGAAATGTGTTTTGCGAGGTAGCGGATAAGCACCTCAGGATCAGTAATGATAAAGTGCTGTTTCCTGATTTTACTGTCAGACCCATAGGGGTGTTTAAAGCCTGATAATTGCTCCTTATTTTATAAATTAGTCTTGGTCGTTAAATTGGCCGGGATTTTTGTGCTTAATAATGAGTAGTTTAATTGTTAAATAATTTATAATGAAACTACTGCTTTATTGAATTGTTAATGTATTTTAGTACTCAAAGTTGCTAATTTTCGATTATGATATATTCAGCTTAATTCTTAAAATTACACATGAACAAAAACTACTATGCCATCATCATGGCAGGCGGAATAGGTAGCCGTTTTTGGCCTATAAGCCGCACATCGCATCCTAAACAATTCATTGATATTCTTGGAACCGGCAAAACCCTGATACAAAATACATACGAACGCTTTTTGAAAGTTTGTCCTAAAGAAAATATTTACGTTGTAACTAATGAAAATTACACCAAACTTGTAAAGGCTCAGCTTCCGGATATGGAAGACCAGCAAATACTTACCGAGCCGGTTATGCGTAATACCGCCCCTTGTGTAGCTTACGGATGTTTTAAGATAGAAAGCCTTAACCCTGATGCCGCAATTGTTGTAGCCCCTTCAGATCAGCAGATATTAGATGAGGACGCTTTTGTAACGGCCATCATTAAATCGTTAGAAACCGCCACCGCCAACGATTGCCTGGTAACTCTTGGCATCAAGCCATCAAGGCCGGATACCGGCTATGGTTATATTCAATACACCGATAACACCATAAATTCAGACTTTCATAAGGTTAAGACTTTTACGGAAAAGCCGACGCTTGATATAGCGAAAACATTTATCCAAAGCGGGGACTTTTTGTGGAATGCGGGCATTTTTGTATGGTCGGCCAAAGAGATATTGAAAGCGTTTGATACTTTCCTGCCCGAAATGCATGAGATTTTTGCCGATGCACGGCCGGTTTATAATACAGATGGTGAGAAAACACATATACACAAGGCCTATCAGCAATGTGTTAACATCTCCATTGACTATGGGATAATGGAAAAAGCCAACAATGTTTATGTACTGCCATCAGAATTTGGATGGAGTGACCTGGGCACATGGGCGTCTATTTATGACCTTGCCGATAAAGATTATGTTGGCAACGCTGTGATCCCTTCAGAAAAAGTGATCATGTACGATTCATCTAACTGTATGGTAAACGTGCCCGGCGAAAAACTGGTGATTTTAAAAGGTCTGCATGACTTCATCGTAGTTGAATCCAATAACACCCTGATGATTTGTCCGCGAAGTGAGGAGCAAAACGTAAAGCAAGTGGTTGCTGATGTTAAAAGTAAGTTTGGGACGAAATATATTTAGGGTTTCAGATGTGCAGGTTCTAAATGATAAATATATCTGGATTAATAGACTTTTAAGTGAACAAGGTCCGGTTTCAAAAGAAGCCGGACCTTGTTTTATTATCTGAAATTTAAAATCTGCACATCTGAATCTGTAATTTGCACATCCGCAATTACAGGGCGGGGGGGGCCAGCGTTCCTGCTGCTACGGTCTCGTTTGTGGCTTCGTCAACCAAAATTAATGAGCCTGTAATGCGGTTTTTGCGATATTCATCAAAAACAAGCGGCTGGGTGGTACGCAGGCGTACACGGGCCATCTCGTTCATTTTAATATCGCCGGCATTTTCAAGCTTTTCCATGGTGTTAATATCCAGCTTGTAATAAACTTCTTTAATAATGGCCATCACCTCGCGGGTGGTATTTTTAAGGTGATATTTGGCTCCCGGACGCGGGCCACGGGTGCCCATCCAGCAAAGCATCACCTCCAGGTCCTGGCTTACAAATGGTTCGCTTTCGTCTTTAACAATCATATCGCCACGGCTTACATCAATATCGTCCTCCAAAGTGATGGATACCGACATCGGCGCAAAAGCCTCTTCAACCGGCCCCGAAAAGGTATCGATTGATTTAATAGCCGATGTGAGCCCCGAAGGTAATACAGTTATTTTATCACCGGGCTTAAATATACCACCGGCAATTCGGCCTGCATAGCCACGGTAATCATGGTATTCGGCAGCATGCGGGCGAATTACGGTTTGTACGGGGAAACGCGCATCGGCATGGTTCTCATCACTTGCAATATGGATGGTTTCTAAGGTGTGCAATAAGCTTTCACCTTTGTACCACGGCATATTAACCGAATCGTTAACCACGTTGTCGCCTTCAAGCGCGCTGATGGGCACAAAACGGATATCATTAACATCTATCTTAGCAGCAAAGGCTTTGTATTGCTCAACTACATTATTAAATACTTCTTCTGAGTAATCAACCAAATCCATTTTGTTGATACAAACGATGATATGAGGAATTTTTAACAACGACGCGATAAACGAGTGACGGCAGGTTTGTTCAACAACGCCTTTGCGGGCATCTATCAGCACCAAAGCTAAATTGGCGGTTGATGCACCGGTAACCATGTTACGGGTGTATTGAATGTGACCGGGGGTATCGGCAATAATAAATTTACGTTTAGGCGTGGCAAAATAACGGTAGGCAACATCAATAGTAATGCCTTGTTCCCTTTCGGAACGCAGCCCGTCCGTAAGCAATGAAAGGTCGATATGTTGTAACCCCTTTCTTTCGCTCGATTGTTTTACGGCCTCCATCTGGTCTTCAAAAATAGATTTAGAGTCGTATAGTAACCGCCCTATGAGGGTACTTTTCCCATCATCTACACTGCCGGCTGTTGTAAAACGTAATAGTTCCATAATAATGAGGTACGTGTGGCCTGTTTCCAGGTTGGCGTGGTGTATTTTTGGCCAAAAAGCCTGTTAATTCAATTTAAAAATAACCTTGTTTTTTCCTGTCTTCCATTGATGTATCCGAGCGCTTATCGTCGCTGCGGTTACCGCGTTCGGTGCTGCGGGTAGCAGATACTTCGGCTACAATTTTCTCCAGTGTATCTGCATCCGATTCGATGCCACCGGTAATGGTAATATCGCCCAGGGTACGGAAACGCATCAGTTTATTCTCTACAAATTCGCCATCGCGTAATGATAAAAATTCCGAAGCCGGCAACCATGTACCATCGCGGTAAACGGCGTTACGGTTATGCGCAAAGTATAACGAAGGGATGGCAATGTTTTCCTGTAGGATGTAATTCCAGATATCCATTTCCGTCCAGTTACTGATCGGGAATACCCTGAAATGTTCGCCCATGCGTTTGCGGCCGTTAAAAATATTCCACAGTTCGGGGCGCTGGTTCTTCGGGTCCCACTGGCCAAACTCATCACGGTGCGAAAAAAAGCGTTCTTTTGAACGTGCTTTTTCCTCATCGCGGCGGGCGCCGCCAATAGCAGCATCAATTTTATGATGCTCGATGGTATCTAATAACGATACAATTTGTAATTCGTTCCGGCTGGCATTAATGCCGCTTTCTTCAACCGCGCGGCCTTTGTTGATGGCTTCCTGAACCGAGCCTACAATTAATTGTACACCCAGTTTTTCAACCAGTTGGTCCCTGAATTCCATAGTCTCGGGAAAATTATGTCCGGTATCAATATGGATAAGTGGCATAGGTATTTTGGCGGGCCAAAAAGCCTTTTGGGCCAGGTGAGTAACAACAATGGAGTCTTTACCGCCCGAAAACAGTATTGCAGGGCGATCAAACTGGGCAACCACTTCCCTTATTACGTAAATGGCTTCCGATTCTAATTCCTGCAGATGGGTAAGATAATATTTGTGCATGCTAATTTAAAAACCCGCTAAATCCACCTAAATAGTAGTACTTAGCATTTAAACTGCAATATTAGCAAATTTATACTAATGTTGAGGGTATTAAATGGATTTTGACCGGGTTATACAACAGCGAAGTAACGGATTGAATTTTAAGAAGCATTTTCTACAGCCTCAACCAGTTTTTCTACCAAGTTTGGTGCTCCAGCATCAAACCAAATAAACTGCTGATCCTTACGAAACCAGGTAAGCTGCCTTTTGGCAAACCGCCGGGTATTTTGTTTTATCATTTCAACCGCTTTATCAAGCGTGGTGGCGCCGTCCATGTAGTCGAAAATCTCAGCGTAACCTACCGTGTTCAGGGCGTTTAAATGACGATAGGGGAGTAATGACGTTACTTCGGCTAATAAACCCTGGTGCAGCATCATATCAACCCGGTCGTTAATACGGCGGTACAATAACTCGCGCGGCATGTTAAGGGCCAGCTTGATGATGTGGAACGGGCGCTTGTTAACTGCTGCCTGCCGATAGGATGAAATGGGATTGCCGGTGCTTTCAAAAACTTCCAGCGCCCTGATGATGCGTTGCGGGTTGCCCAGGTCAACCTGGTTATAGTAAAGCGGATCGGCCAGCTTTAACTTTTCCTGCAAATAATTTAAACTCTTCTGCTCGAGTTCAAGGTTTAATTTTTCCCTGATAGCCGGATCGGCGATTGGTAAATCATCAAAACCTTCGCAAATGGCTTTGATGTACAGGCCAGAACCACCTGCCAAAACTACATGGTCGTGCCTTTTAAAAAGTTCGTCGAGTAATATAAGGCATTCCCTTTCAAAATCGCCTACCGAAAAAGGTTCGGTTATGGAATGGGAGTCAATAAAATAGTGTTTTACCTGAGCCAGTTCTTCCGCACTGGGTTTAGCAGTACCGATACTCATCTCCCTGAAAAACTGCCTGGAATCGGCGGATACAACCACGGTATCGAAATGCTTGGCCACCCCAATAGCCGCCGCCGTTTTACCAATGGCTGTTGGGCCGGCAATTACAATGAGGGTTTTGGTTTTGGCGGAGTTCATGGTCAATCGTTCATAGATCATGGTTGATGGTTAATAGTTCATAGCCGGATCTATAAAACGGAAAATGTTTTTTAACTACGAACCATTAACCATGAACTGCGAAGCAATTAATAATCATCACCACCGCGATGTGGTTTATCATCATCTTCAAAGCCTTCGTCGTCGGCAAAATCATTGCCAAATTCATCTTCCTCTTCGTCCTCTGCTGCTTTCTCTTCGGGCAGGTCGGCATCAATGTCGGTTACTTCCGAAAAATCTTCGGCATCTTCCGGGTTATAGGCCATTTCATTTAAAAAGTCAAAGTCTTCATCAGGGGCGGCAGCTGTTGCAGCAGGTGTAAATACATTGCCAAATTGTTTTGGCGCTTCGCCAACTGATTTTACAACGGCTGGATAGGTAGTGCCTGGTGTTTCATCAAGGATGATTTTCATCAATTCGACATGAAAATCAAAAGGGCGGTCGAAATTAAAAGTATAATAAAACTTCTGATGAGGATCATCAATAAAGCTCAATAGCTTTACGTTGGTCATCAGCGAGATGCCCCGGTCTTTTCTTTTTTGATTTGGCAGATAGGTAATTTCTTCGCCTTTCATCCACTGATCGTTACTGATATAAAAAGACGATGGGAATTCGGGATTATAACCGGTTGACTGGTGTATCGCGCGATGTAAATCTTCGAAAGTCTGATTCGATTTTACATCAATTTCACGCATCACATCATCATAATCTTCGAAAGTAACCCTGAACCTGTATAGTGCCATTTGTTAGTAAATTTTTAATGGGGACAAAAATAGTGTTTTAATTCAATTTCAGCTTGCCACAACTTTTAAGCCAATTTCTAAACCTTTAGCAATTGTGTAGTTGATGGCAGCCTCCCGTTCGTTCGGAATTTCGCCTTCCAGTATGGCTTCGCGGATCTGATTTTTGATTATTCCTACCTCGCGGCCTTCTTTTATACCAAAAAGCTCCATAATATCAAGCCCGGTAACCGGCGGCTGCCAATTTCGGATGCTGTCGCGCTCTTCAACATCTTTTAATTTTTGTTGAACAAGCTCAAAATTGTTACGGTATTTTTTAACCTTGTATTCGTTTTTTGTGGTAATGTCTGCTTTACACAACAACATCAGGCCCTCAATGTCATCTCCTGCCTCAAAAAGTAAGCGCCGCACCGCCGAATCTGTCACGATAGATTGCGAGAGTACGATGGGCCTTAAATGCAGCTGCACCAGTTTTTGCACCTGCTTCATTTTTTCGTTAAGCGGCAACTTTAACTGGGCAAATATTTTAGGCACCATACGCGCGCCGCGGTCTTCATGGCCATGAAATGTCCAGCCGTGGCCGGGTTCAAAACGTTTGGTAGCAGGTTTGGCAATATCATGTAAAATAGCGGCCCAGCGTAACCAAAGGTCGGTGGTGGTTTCGCAAATGTTATCCAGCACCTGCAGGGTATGGTAAAAATTATCCTTGTGGCCTTTGCCGTCGATATAATCAACGCCGTAAAGGCCTGCCATCAACGGGAATATTTTATGCAGCAAGCCGGTATCAAACAAATAATTGAAACCAATGGAAGGTACTTTTGATAAGATGATCTTATTCAATTCATCGGTAATTCGTTCCTGCGAAATAATGCCAATCCTATCCACATTGTTTTTTATAGCAGTAACCGCCTCGTCATCTATCCTGAAATTGAGCTGCGATGCAAACCTGATGGCACGCATCATGCGCAGAGGGTCGTCAGAGAAAGTTTCCACCGGGTTTAGCGGTGTGCGGATCAGTTTTTTTTGCAGATCGGTAATGCCGCCAAAAGGGTCAAGCAGCTCGCCAAAAGTTTCCGGCTTAAGGGATATGGCCAGCGCGTTGATGGTAAGGTCGCGGCGTTTTTGATCGTCTTCCAGCGTGCCGTTTTCAACAATAGGCTTGCGCGAGTCGCGGCGGTACGATTCTCTGCGGGCGCCCACAAACTCAACCTCCAAGTCCTGGTATTTGAGCGATGCGGTGCCAAAGTTTTTATAAATGGCAACTTTTACCTTTAGCTTAGCGCCTACAGCTTCGGCAAATTCAATCCCGTTACCTATAATTACAATATCAATATCCTTTGATGGACGATCCAAAAAAATATCGCGCACAAAGCCACCAATAGCATACACCTGTACGTTATGCTGCGCGGCAAGTTTTGATATAACAGAAAATACAGGATGCCGCAGGTGGTCTTTCATGGTGTAATAAAATTCTAAACGCTAAAACCTAAATTCTAATTTTTAAAATATCAAGCTATAAGTTTTAAATGCCGAATGAAATGCAAAGGTAATGCTAAAATCTAAACTCTAAATTTTAAACGTTAAAAGCTGTTAGTTGCTGGTGGCAGCACGTTTATTACAGTGATGGATTTCAAACCTGCAGTGCAATTATCTTTTGCATTTTATAAAAAATCAAAAGTGTTGTGTTGCGCAACAGGTGAAACAGGAAAAAAATGTCAATTGTCTAATAGTCAATAAATTAAGAGTTGTCATATTTGAAAAATCGCAACAAAACCGCAACAGCAAGTTAAAGAATCAAAAATTGGAGAGCCAGGAATCAAAAAAATGCCGGAAACACTGGATTTGAGATAGCCGGTATCTTCCCTGCTCTTTTCTGTTGCTTTCGAACACTCCGGACTTTAAACCCATGGCTACCAAGAATGCTTATTTTCTGATTTTCAAAAATCATCATTTAGCCGCATTAAGTTTATCTTTGCGCTGTTATCAGTAAATACAATTCACTATTCACAACTCACCACTCACAAAATGCCCACCCTCCGTCAGCTTTTTTTGGCCAATAACGCACAAACTACCAACTTCCCTTTATTGCTGGAGTTTGAGCGCGCCGAGGGTATTTATATGTACGATGCATCGGGCAGGGCTTTTATTGATCTGATATCGGGCATTGGGGTAAGCAGCCTTGGGCATGGCACCCCTTATGTGAAGGAAGCTATTAAACAGCAGGTTGATAAATACATGCACCTGATGGTGTACGGCGAATTTGTACAAACGCCGCAGGTGATGTTTGCACAGAAACTGGTATCGTTGTTACCGGATAATTTGCAATCGGTATATTTTACCAATTCGGGTGCCGAGGCGGTGGAAGGTGCCTTGAAGGTGGCTAAACGATTTAGCGGCAGGCAACAGATTATCGCCTGCCACAACTCGTACCATGGTAGTACCCACGGCGCTTTAAGCGTAATGGGTAATGAGGAGTTTAAGCAAGCCTATCGCCCCTTATTACCTGGGGTGGCTTTCATCAATTTTAACCATGCAGATGATCTGCAATTAATAACTGAACAAACCGCTTGTGTGATTATAGAAACCGTGCAGGGCGAGGCTGGTATTCGTGTACCTGACCTCGCCTACATGCAAGCCTTACGTAAACGCTGTGATGAAACGGGTGCGTTGTTGATTTTGGATGAAATTCAGGCGGCATTTGGCCGTACGGGGAAGTTATTTGCTTTTGAGCACTTTGGCATAGTACCGGATATTTTGTTATTGGCCAAAGCTTTGGGCGGCGGCATGCCGATAGGCGCATTTATCGCATCAACCCAAATCATGGATGCGTTAAAGGACCACCCCATACTTGGCCACATTACCACGTTTGGTGGCCACCCGGTATGCTGTGCTGCGGGCCTGGCTGCATTGGAGGTATTGATTAATGATAACCTTGTACCTGGCGTAGCCCAAAAAGAGGCCTTGTTTCGGAAACTGCTGGTACACCCGGCTATCAAAGCCGTGCGCGGCAAAGGCCTGATGCTTGCTGTTGAACTGGAAAACTTTGATCTGAATAAAAAAATAATAGACCGCTGTATTGAAAATGGTGTAATAACCGATTGGTTTTTACATTGCAGCAACTCCATGCGCCTGGTGCCACCACTTATTATCCAGCCCCACGAGATAGAAAAGGCCTGCGCCGTAATCATCGAAGCCATCGGTTTCTATACCGTATAATTTAATAAAATCCGACAGATACACTGTCTGGAATTTAGCTTAAACCATACGGGTTTATAAGGATCGTTACTAACTTTTAGGGTATCTATATTAAATAATATCTCATAATATTTATTTTTAGTTAAACTGGTATGGTTTATGCAATTATCATATAGCCGTAGAAAAATGTGCCACAATGGCCTCTATTCCGAAAAATCAGCAAGCAAATGCACTTTTTTGTAGTCATTGAACTAAACAAGTGCCTCTGTATTGCTGTTTACTTATAACTACGTGTTTTAATATTCCATCGAATTATGAAAATCGCTTATATATCAACCTATCCTCCCCGTGAGTGCGGCTTAGCCACATTCAATTACAATTTAATGCGCGCTATCAGCGCCAATTATCCCGACAGGAAATCATTATTGCAAGGTGGTTTTGTGGTAGCGCTTAATGATTCTGAAGACCTGCATGAATATGAATACCCGGATGAAGTAAAGTACGTTATCCGCCAAAATCATCAAAAAGATTATATCCGGGCAGCTAATTACATTAATACCAGCGCCGCAGATGTTTGCATTATGGAGCATGAATTTGGTATTTATGGCGGCGAGAGCGGTATTTACATACTACCATTGATAAACAGGCTGGAGAAACCGCTGATATCAATATTGCACACCATATTAAAAGATCCCAGCTACGTGCAGCGTATCATCATCCGTGAGATTGCCGAGCAATCATCAAAAATTGTTGTGATGAGCCAGCGTGCGGTGGAGTTTTTAACCACTATTTATGAGATCCCTGCGGATAAAATCCAGATAATAGAACATGGCGTGCCCGATGTAGAGGCTTCTGAAGAAAATCCTGTTAAAACACTCAGCTCGTTTAAAAACCACCGGGTGATGCTTACCTTCGGATTAATAAGCCGCAACAAGGGCCTGGAAACCGTGGTGAGGGCCTTGCCTAAAATTGTTGAAAAACATCCCGATGTTATGTACGTGATATTAGGTAACACCCACCCCGGCGTTATTAAAAACTCGGGCGAGGAATATCGCGACCATCTGAAATCATTGGCAGTGCAGCTTGACGTATCCAAAAACCTGGCCTTCATTAACAAATTTGTTTCTGAAGAGGAACTGGTAGATTACCTTACCGCCTGCGATATTTATGTAACTCCATACCTGAACGAGGCACAAATTACCAGTGGTACCTTATCCTACGCTGTTGGTGCCGGCGCAGCAATAGTATCTACGCCATACTGGCACGCCACCGAACTTTTGGCTGACGGACGCGGCAGGCTTTTCGATTTTAAAAATTCAGATGCACTTGCCGATACTGTAATTGAACTGCTTGACCAGGACAGGGTGTTAAAGGAATTGAAAGAGAACAGCTACCAATACGGCCTTCACCTGCGCTGGCCGGTAGTTGGGGCCGAATTTATAAAAGCTGCCAAGGAGGCTATTTCACGGTTTGATTTTAGTGATAAAATATTAAAAAACAGCATTGTTGACCCCGAGATATTGCCAAAATTTAGCCTTACACACGTTTTGCGGCTAACTGATGATACAGGTATTGTACAGCATGCCAAATATGGCATCCCTAATTTAAAAGAGGGGTATTGCCTTGATGATAATGCCCGCGCGTTGATCATGGCCTTGATGGCTTACCAGCGCAGCGGAAGCAAAGAGGCTTTTGAATTGCTGCCTATCTACCTGAGTTATATTCATTATATGCAAACTGATGATGGTAACTTCCGTAATTTTTTGAGCTTTGACAGGCGTTACCTGGATGAGGTTGGTTCTGAGGACTCATTTGGCCGTACCATCTGGTCGTTAGGGCATTTGATAGGTTGTGCTGCCAATAATTCGTACAGGGAGTTTGCCCTGGAGATATTTCACAAATCGGTACCTCATTTTGCTGCATTAAAACATTTAAGGGGGATAGCGAATACCATAATAGGGATTAGCCTTTACCTGCGGGCCATCCCCACAGATGATGGTATGATTAAAATTCTGAACGATTTGACCAGGCCGCTTATTGATGCTTTTGAAAATACGCAGGCTAACGATTGGCAATGGTTTGAAGAGAAAATGACCTACGATAACGCCATACTTCCGCTGGCCTTATTACACTCTTGCGAGATAACCGGCAACGAGAATGCCAAAAGGATTGCACTGGCCTCGATGGCTTTTTTAGATAAATTAACCTTATCAAATGGTTATTTAAGCCCTGTTGGTAATGATGGCTGGTATCACCGCGGGGGCGCCTTCCCAACGTTTGATCAGCAGGCTATTGAAACTATGGCCATGGTACTGATGCATTTCCAGGCCTACCAGATTTTCAGGGTGCCGCAGTATGTAGAAAAAATGTTCCTGAGCTACAAATGGTTCCTGGGCGAAAATACCTTGCGTGCCCCGCTTTATGACCACGAAACCAAGGGCTGTTGCGATGGCTTGCTGCCTGGCGGCATTAACCGCAACCAGGGCGCCGAAAGTACGCTGGCTTACCTGATATCGCATTTAACTGTATTGAAAGCGTTTGAACTGGAATACGAATACAACAAATACGGGCAGAAACTGGAGGTTTGTTAAATGAGGGTAGCCGTTTTAGCCCCCGTAGCCTGGCGCACACCGCCCAGGCATTACGGCCCGTGGGAACAAATTGCATCAAACATAGCCGAAGGCCTGGTAAAACTGGGCATTGAGGTAACGCTGTTCGCCACGGGCGATTCGGTAACTGCCGGTAAACTGGATGCAATTTGTGATACAGGCTACGAGGAAGACCGAAGCCAGGATGCCAAAGTTTTGGAGTGCCTGCACATCAGCAACCTGATGGAGAAGGCTGGTGGGTTTGATATTATCCATAACAATTTTGATTTTTTGCCGCTTACTTATTCCAGGTTGATTAAAACACCTGTTATTACTACGATACACGGTTTTTCGTCGCCGAAAATTATTCCTGTTTATAAAAAGTATAATGATATAGGGCACTATGTTTCTATCAGTAATTCAGACCGCAGCCCCGCGCTGCATTACCTGGCTACTGTTTATAACGGCTTGGATACCCGCGATTTTAAGTTTTACGAACAACCGGAAGATTATTTGCTGTATTTTGGCCGTATTCACCCTGATAAAGGAACTGCTGAAGCTATCGAAATAGCCAAAAAAAGTAAACGTAAGTTGTTAATTGCGGGCATCATTCAGGACGGGGATTACTGGCGCGAAAAAGTTGAACCTTTTTTATCCGATCAGATACAATACCTTGGCCATGCCGGGCCGGATAAACGGAGAGATTTGTTAGGCAACGCTGCGGCCCTGTTGCACCCTATTAACTTTAATGAACCCTTTGGCATGAGTGTAGCCGAAGCGATGCTTTGCGGAACGCCTGTTATTGCCTTTAACAAAGGATCGATGCCGGAACTGATTAAAGATGCCGAAACGGGCTTTTTGGTTGATACGGTTGATGATGCGCTTGAGGCTGTAACCCGGTTGGGTGAAATTAAAAGGGTTGATTGCTGTAATTGGGCAAGCGCCCGGTTTTCAAGCGATAAGATGGTTGCTGATTATTTAAAACTGTATGAGAAGATACTGGGTGGATAATGACGTAAAAACACAAAGCGGAGGCATCGCGGTACTTTGAGTGCCACACAATACCAAAAGGAGGTTAAGTTTTTTGCCTGCAGCTATCACCCGGCATCCCTTATCAGTTGGTTTTCCTGGGAAGAATTGCCTGATTCCGGCTGATTGACGTAATCATTTAACGGCCTTATTTTAGTTTCGCCAAGCAGCGGATAGGGGTTTTCAGCAATTTCTTCCTGCTGATGTGGCAAAACTTCGCTTGCACGGGCATAGCTGTAGCCTAACTTTTTGTTTTCTTCCTCAATAAAATTGAACAAATCGCCAAGGCACGAATAAACCGACTGCAAATATTTATAGTTGGTTGAGGTTAGGCACTTGCCTACATCTTCGGGGCCTTTGCCCGGCTCACAAAAATTAAGTTTGGTAATAATACCATTAATCAGCTCAACTTCAAATTTGCCCTCATTGTGCCAGGTTAAGCTGTTTTTTATTTCTCTGAAATGATCCATGGCTTTATAAGTTTTTTATCATATAATAATTTGTAACGTTCAATATACCAATTAAATATACTAAATTATTTATATCAATGGATATGCCAAACTGCTTTTTTTTCGAAAATGTTTAATAACCTGCCGTATTAAATTGCAGCGGCCATTTTTGCCAGATAAGCGGCAGCAAACAGGGATACAGCCCTTAAAAATGTGTCTGCTATTTAGGATGGTTTGCTGGTTATAACAGCCTTAAAGTAAGATGAAGTATGAGCGTAGTTATTGGCAAATTATACAGTTTTAACAAAACCATTATAAAGTAGCGATGCGGTAGTGTAAAGAAACTTACGAAGTTTCACAACCTTTGTAAGTTTGGTGGCTTGCTGAATTAATTATTCTGTAACTTGCTGTTAATTAACCTGCAGCATGGCAAAGCATAAATTAGGTAGCCCGGTATTTATAACCGCGGTTTTGTTACTAATTGCAAACGATTGGTATTTTAAACAAACATTTCATAACGGTTTAACAGGTAAGCTTTCTGATTTTGCCGGTTTGTTTGCTTTCCCGTTTTTATTAAGTGCTTTATTTCCGCAAAAAACAAAACCGGTTTACTTTTTTACCCTGCTGTTTTTTATAGTTTGGAAATCGCCTTTTATGCAGCCTGTTATCAATGTACTCAATGACGCCGGCATCCCAGCTCACCGCACGGTTGATTATACCGATTATATAGCGCTGATTAGCCTGCCACTATCATTTTATCAATTCAATAACCCGGCTGCGTATCAGATAAGACCGGTAATTTTAAATATGCTGGTGGTGTGTTGTTTGATATCTTTTATTGCTACAACCATGCCTCCGGGTACTTATACCAGGTTTAACGATATCAATAAAATTTACACTTTCGATTTTTCTAAGCGCGAACTGGTTTCCAGGATTAATGCCCTGCAACTGGATTATGTTCACGAGCTTAACAAATATGTTCGGGACAATAATAAACTCAGTTATGGCACCCTGTACAAAGATACCGTCAGGGTAGACTTTGACAGCAGGAGCAATATTTTCTACTACAGTTCGTCTATGATTAAAAACAAAAGAGATACTTTGGCCATGCTTATTGATTATGAGCGGGTAAAAGATGCAGATACCATAGTTTTAAAGACGATGTATGCCAACCTGAACATAAGTGGTAACGGTAACAGATCGCAGCTAAAGCTCATAAGCCTTAATAATTACGTTCGTAAATCAGAAAAAGGCGACCACAAGGAATTTGCTATTGAGATTTTTGAAAAGTTTACCCTAAAAAAAATCAGTACTACCTGGCGATAGGGTTTATCATTAATCAAAAAACTCCTTAAACGAATCGATGGTGATTTTTTCGCTGGCCGACTCCATGTAATAAGCGGGTACGGTGTTGTATAACGATGCCCAGCCTGTAAACGTGCTTGGGGGGCCAAAAATATAATTGCATTCGGTAAGCAAATATAAATCGACAATTGCCGGCCGTTCGGCAATAACTGTTTTGAAAGCACTAAACTCGTTAGTATCAAGTTTTTCCTGTGAACATATAATAAACACGCATTGTTTCCCCGCGAAAAGCTCTTCTGCTTCTTGCATTTTATTTATGTATACCTCATTGCTATAAAACCATTTGCCGCCGTTAAATTCTTTATAATCGCCACGCCTGATGTGTACGCCAATCAGCAGATCGCCCATGCTGCGTGCCTGGTTAACTTCGCGTTTTATCGCATCCATGAATTCCTGTTTAGGCGAAAACAGGTTTTTAATTTGTGGCAGATATTTTTTGAAGTTAATGTAATCCCGGTAAACCCAGCCATCGGGTATCACAACCTGGTGCTGTGCCAATTTAACAAATTCGGGGTTGTTGATATCGTATTGCGAGAGCTTCAGATCGTTTTCGGTGATGGAATGAAAGATAATGCCTGGTAGTTTTATCCCAAATTTTAGCGCGAGCGCATGAAGCTTATTTAACATTTTGTTTAAAGCACGCTGGGGTAGGCCACGGCTTACAAAAGTTACCCCCGGTCCATGAGGGCCAATGGCTGCAAACAAGTCATGATACTCGGGGAAACAGGTTATAAGCAACGAATAGTTATACGCTTTGCTATTGGCAATAAAGTACGACAGGAAGTGCAGCCTATTGGCCAATTGACCGTTGATCCGTTTAATAATAACCACTTAATTGCACTTAATTTAAGCGGTTAAATTAATATTATTTAGGCTGATAACAAAAGCTACTTATCCACTTTGATCGTTCTTCAATTTATCCAATAACTCCTGCAGGCAAACTTCGGCAAACGCGGTTGATGAATCGGATACGCCATAAGGTATTATCAATTTTTCGTTATGGATTATCGCCCCGCATGAGTATAGTACATTGGGTACGTAGCCTTCGCGCTCATCGCTGTTAGGGATAAGTAAAGGCTCGCGCAAGCGCCCTATTTCGATGGTCGGGTCATCCAGTTTTAATAAACTGGCCCCCAGTACGTACCGGCGCATGGGGCCAACCCCGTGGGTTATCATCAGCCAGCCATCTTTGGTTTCAATAGGCGAGCCACAGTTACCTATCTGTACAAATTCCCAGCTAAAACGCGGCTGTTGCAGCATAATTGGCTTTTCCCAGATATTGATCTTATCGGCATACATGATGTAATTATTGCAACCATCAATGCGGGAAATCATTGCAAACTTGCCATTTACCTTGCGCGGAAACAAAGCGAGGTTTTTATTTTGGGCACCCGCGCCGTATAACGGCATTATTTTAAAACTATAAAAGTCGGTAGTTTGCAATAATTTGGGCATAATAAGCGAGCCATCATAAGCCGTATATGTTGCATAGTAAACCGAAGTATCATCATCGTTTCTGAACTGTACAAAACGTGCATCCTCAATACCTTTACGCTCGTACTCCGATATCGGGAATATTACCCTGTCGGAAATATCGGTATCCAGCGAAAAAACAATCTCGTAGTAGGAGTCGGCCAGCCATAGTACCTTATCGTATTCCAGCTTCTTCATATCGCTTTCCTGCAACTTTTGCGAATCTATAATAATGCGGCGCAGGTTGGCATACTCAAAATGATGGTCGAGTTTGGATTCCAGTTCGTGTAAAACGTCGATGTTAATTTGGGTAATGGCCGCCTTATCAAAAAACAGCTTTTTATTGTATACCGCGTTCCTCACAATTTCTGCTTCGTCAATATAGCTGCCGGCCGGCAAAATGGTAATGTTATTATATTTATCTATCATTCCCCGGCGAAAGGTGATAGATGAAATATGCCCTTCGCCCACAGCCCTGAAACTAATAATCACCCTGCGTTGCCCGTCTTCCAACTCGGTCTGGTCCGGATCTTCAACAATAGAAGGGTTGAAAAAGGCAGCAGATTCTATGGAATACTCATGCGTAAAGTAGGAGCCTACGAGCAGCTTGCGGTTAATTGTTAACGTGTCATAATCAATATTAAGTTCTAAAAAAAGCGGCTTTAATTTGCTGCAATGCCTGTTTAAAACACGGGTTATGTTACGGTGCCGTTTGGAGTATTCCTGTAACAGGGGGGATACTATACCAAAGGCTACTTCCTCACTTATTTCCATAACGCGTTCAATTACTTCTTTTGCACGATCGTTCCCATTAAAAAAGAATCTGGCAATAACACGTTTGGGATCTGGATTAACTCTTATTGGTTTTCGTTCGATGGAAAGTCTCATATATACAATAGTAGTATTTATTTGGTAACACTATTAAACAGAAATTGATTTAGCTATTTTTAGAAAAGAGAAGCAAGGGTCAAGAGTCAAGAATCAAGAGTTAAGACAGCGTTGGTTTATGTAACCCAATCAATTATAAATTTTGTCTTGGCTCTTGATTCTTGACTCTTGATTCTGATATTTTTTAAAAAGAGGGTCAATAGCTAAGACAGCATTGGTTTATGTCACCCAATCAAATAAAAATTTTGTCTTGGCTCTTGATTCTTGACTCTTGGTTCTGATATTTTTTAAAAAGAGGGTCAATAGCTAAGACAGCATTGGTTTATGTCACCCAATCAAATAAAAATTTTGTCTTGGCTCTTGATTCTTGACTCTTGATTCTGATTCTTTAACTGTTGATTCTATTTTACTAAATTGCGCACTTATGAACGTTTTGATTGTTGAAGACGAAAAGGGCTTAGCCCTTGAAGTTGATGAATTTTTAAGCCACGAGGGGTTTACTGTTGAACATGCGCGGACTAAAAAATCGGCCGAGGAAAAAATTTTTGTTAATAATTACGATTTTATCCTGCTCGATCTGGGTTTGCCAGATGGCGATGGGTTCGACTTGTTAAAAATGCTGAAGGGGCTTGATAAACGCGAAGATGCCGTTATTATCCTAACAGCCCGCGGCGCCGTTGACGACCGCGTATCCGGCCTGGAGCAAGGCGCCGATGATTACCTGGCCAAACCATTTTCATTAAGTGAGTTACTGGCCCGTATGCATGCCATTACCCGCCGCAAACACAGGTTGGAGAGTAACGACATCAGTATTAAAGGCCTTAAAATAAATATTCAAAACCGCACGGTAATGTTTAATGACGACCGTATAAACCTCACCAAAAAGGAATTTGAAATTTTGAACTATTTAGTGCTCAATAAAAACAGGGTGATATCCCGCACCAACCTTACCGAACATGTTTGGGGTGATGTGCTGGAAATAAACAGCGATTCGAATTTTGTTGACGTACACGTAAAAAACCTGCGCAAAAAGCTGTCGCAATTTATCCCTATTGATTGGTTTGAAACGGTACGCAGTATAGGTTACCGCATCAATATTTAAACAACCGCCAATGAAACTACAGGTAAAGCTGGCCCTGTATAATACTTTAACCAAGGTAGCTATCATCCTGTTTACGGGGTTGCTCATCCTGTTGTCTATCGAGAAGATCTCTTATAACCACATTGAATTACGGCTGCAGAATGACGAGCGGGAAATATTAAGAAGACTGTCGTCCAAAGAAATCAGCGGATATTTAAACACTCAAAAAATTTATACCGATTATAATATCCTTAAAGAGGAGTTTATCTCAATTAAACCGGTAGAATATGGACCCAAGGTAGCCTCCAACAGAGAGTTTACCACCGAGCAACGCGAAATTGACCACAATACGCAGGATTATCGTGTGCTGTCACACCGGTTTAATTTTAACAACCACGCCTATATGCTGGAAGTGGGGGTGGCTATTGAATCGGTTGAAGAATTAAAATCCATTATAAAAAAGTTCACCATTGTAGTGTTGATTATAGCGCTGGTTTTAACCCTGGTAAGCGATCTTGTGTTTACCAAATTCCTGCTGGCCCCTTTTTATCAGATCATCGACCGGAAATTGATTAAGGTGAACGATCCGATGAATTTTGATTATGAAAAAATAAAGACTACCACACAGGATTTTGAACTGCTGGATGACAGCATCAGTTCGCTCATGAAAAAAATCTCGAACCTTTTCATCCTCGAAAAACAATTTATTGCCAACGTATCGCATGAATTGCTTACGCCAATATCCATCATCAGTTCAAGACTGGAGAATATTTTATTGCACGAGGAGTTAAGCGAGGGTAGCGAAAACAAAATGCATGCTTCGCTAAAAACACTTAACCGGCTTAAAGCTATCATCAATAGTTTGTTACTGATATCTAAAGTGGAAAACAATCAGTATGATAAAGCGGATATGGTAATGATTGCGGCCGTAGTTATGGAGATACGCGAGGAACTGGAAGACCGTATTGACGAAAAGCAGCTGACATTTACCAACAATCTCAAATATATTTACAGCATACAAGGCAACCGGCCGCTCATGCATACGTTGTTGTTTAACATTATCAACAATTCGATAAAATACAACAATCCGGGAGGTAGCATCACCATTTCCGACGAGCTTTCCGACGATATTTATACCATCACTATTGCCGATACCGGGGCAGGAATGGAAAAAAAGCAAATAGAAAGCGCCTTTAATCGTTTTGAAAAGCTGGATACCGATGAAAAAGAGAGCTATGGTTTAGGCCTGGCCATAGTTAAAAGTATTACCACCTTTCACGGCATTAAAATCAGGATAAATTCTACAAAAGGCGAGGGTACATCAATAACGCTGATATTTAATACACCTATCCCGGTTCAATAACTTATACCATTTTATTCCTCCTGGCCAGGTAGGTTTTTAGCATGGTGTGGTAGCCCTCATTAATATCAACATCAACAAGGTCAATGTGGTATTGGGCGCATTTAAGCTGCAACTGGTGGCGATATTCGGTTAACGATGCTTTGTAAGCCTCTCTTACTTTGCCTGGATGCACCTTTATCTCGGCACCGCTTTCCATATCAATAAAATGGTGCGGGCGGTTGTCAAAATTAAAATCGAGTTCTTTTTGCTTATCACTGATGTTAAAAACAATCACTTCATGTTTGCTAAACTTGAGGTGCTGAACAGCCGCAAACAAGGCCTGTACCTTATCAGGATTAAGGCTATTCTCAAGCATATCGCTAAAGATGATCACCATCGATCGCTGGTGAATTTCATTAGCTACATGATGTAAAACCTGTGTTATATTGGTAGCCGTATTTGCTTTTGGATTATTGTACGCTTTCTCCAGTTCGGCATATAAATGAAACAGGTGTGTGGTAGTCGATTTTGCTGAGCTTAGCCAATCTACTTTGTCCGAAAATAAGCAAAGCCCAAACGCATCGCGTTGTTTTTTAAACAGGTGCATTAATGATGCTATGGCGTAAATAGAAAACTGTAGTTTGCTGGTGCAGTGTTCGGGAAAATTCATGGATGATGATGTATCCAGCAGCAGGTAACAACGCAGGTTTGTTTCCTCCTCAAATTGTTTTACAAACAGCTTATCGGTACGGGCAAGCAATTTCCAGTCGATGTTTTTTACCGATTCGCCGTTGTTGTATAAACGGTGCTCGGCAAACTCAACCGAAAACCCATGGAAAGGGCTTTGGTGCAGGCCGGTTATAAAACCTTCAACCACCTGCCGGGCCAACAATTCAAGGTTGGCCAACTGCCGTATTTGCTGTTCATCGTTTAATTTGGGCATAGGGCTAATATAGGGCATAAAAAAAGCGTTGCCAACATTAGCAACGCTTTTTAAAGTAAAATATGGTGGATTAAGTTATTGATAAACTTAATTTATGCCTGTATGGATTATGCTAATTGCTTAGCTAATTTATCAGTTAATACTGATTTTGGAACTGCACCAATTTGTTTATCTACGATTTCGCCATTTTTGAAGAATAATAAAGCAGGGATATTACGGATGCCGAATTTTACAGATATACCTGGGTTGTTGTCGACATCAACTTTTCCAACAACAGCTCTGCCTTCGTATTCTTTTGCAATATCTTCAACTACCGGACCAACCATCCTACACGGACCGCACCATTCAGCCCAAAAGTCAATAAGTACGGGTTTGTCTGATTTAAGGACAAGTTCGTCAAAGTTTGCATCAGTTATTTCTAAAGCCATGATTTCTATTTTTTAAATTTTGTTGTACAAATATATACTATTCAAATAGCTTGCCACAAACCACACCTGACAATGTGACAATTATATTGATATAAGTTATCCACTTAACCCTGTCGTGACTGTAAGTTTTTAACAAGGGTGAACAGATGCTAACAATTAGTCTTCACTGCTATGCACGTTGTTGTTCATTACCCCAACAAAGGCTGCGTATTTGTAATATTAAATATCCCCTCAATCAAATCATCGCTTGGGTTTACTTTAAAGTTTTTGGATGATAGCTCCACATGCATGGCCTCTTCGCGGTTATTGATCTTGAAGCGCAGTTTGCAGTTTTTTACCGGGTATTTCTGGTTGTTTTCGTCGATGATATGTTGTATATCGTCAAGTAATTTGCTGCTAAGCATGCTCACGTCGATACAAACTGTTAATGATTTGGTGAGCTTGTCGCGCATTTCAGACAGTAAATCCATCACCAGGATGCGCAGGTCCCAGTTATCCTTTTGACGGAATTTTTCTTCGATGGTGCCTTTAATATGTAAAAAATAACCATCCATCATCATGTTGCGGAACTTTACATAATCATCGCCAAACAAGGCAAACTCGTACGATTCATTGTAATCCTCTAACACGAAAGTGCCAAAGGGTTTACCCGTCTTGGTTATTTTATGCTGCACATTGCCAACAAGGCCGCCAATGCGTATCTCGCCGCGTTTACGTAAATCGTTAAAGGCGCCCATGATCTCTTCGCCACCCTCGCCTGAGCGTGCTTTTTGCATCAGCTTCAAATCGCTGATGGTGCTGTTGCAAAAGCGGTCGAGTTCTACCTTATAGTTATCCAGCGGGTGGCCGGTAAGGTAAATACCGATCACGGTTTTTTCGTATTTCAGTTTTTCTATCAACGGCCATTCTTCAGCCTCGGGCATAGCCGGTTCAGGTACATATGATGCTACCGAACCGCCGAATAATGACGACTGCGAGCTGCTTTGTACGTTTTGGTAATCATTGGCGTATTTGGTAAGGCGTTCAATACCTGTTAGTACGCCAACATCTGTTTTTGCAAAAAATTGCGCACGGTTATAGCCAAACTCATCAAACGCGCCACCGTAAACCAGGTTCTCGTATGATTTTCGGTTCACACTGCGGGTGTTCGACCGGCGGGCAAAATCATAAACAGATACGTAAGGCCCATTGGCAACACGTTCCTCAATTATACTTTCAACCGCTTTATCGCCCACACCCTTAACGCCGGTTAACCCAAAGCGCACCTGGCCTTTTTTATTAACGGCAAACGCCATGTCCGACTCATTGATATCCGGGCCTAAAACCTCTACGCCCATCCGGCGGCACTCCTCCATAAAAAAGGTGATCTTTTCCATGTTGTTCTGGTTGTTTAAAACCGCCGCCATGTACTCAGATGGATAATGTGCTTTTAAATAAGCCGTTTGATAGGCCACAAAGGCGTAACAGGTAGAGTGCGATTTATTGAACGCGTACTGCGCAAAAGCCTTCCAGTCGGTCCATATTTTGGTGAGTTTATCTTTGGGATGGCCTTTGGCCATGGCGCCATCCATAAACTGGGCTTCCATCTTATTGAGTACCTCAATTTGCTTTTTACCCATGGCCTTACGCAAAACGTCGGCATCGCCTTTACTAAAGCCTGCCAGCTTTTGCGATAAAAGCATCACCTGCTCCTGGTATACTGTAATACCATAAGTTTCGCCCAGGTATTCCTCCATGTCGGGCAAATCAAATACAATAGGCTCCCTGCCGTGTTTACGGCTGATGAAGTTAGGGATGTACTCAATGGGGCCCGGCCGGTACAGGGCGTTCATGGCAATTAAGTCTTCAAACTTATCGGGCTTAAGCTCGCGCAGGTACATTTGCATGCCATCACTTTCAAACTGGAAAGTACCGTTGGTGTCGCCGCGCTGGTAAAGTTCATAAGTTTGCAAATCATCAAGCGGAATGTAATCTATATCGATGTGTACGCCATGATTTTGTTTAATCATCCGCAGCGCGTCTTTAATAATGGTCAAGGTTTTCAAGCCCAAAAAGTCCATCTTAATTACACCTGCATCTTCAATTACACGGCCGTCGTACTGGGTAACCAGCAGGTCGGAGTCTTTGGCAACTGCAACCGGAACAATATCAGTTAAATCATAAGGGGCAATGATGATACCCGCCGCGTGCACGCCGGTATTACGCACCGAGCCTTCCAGCTTGGCTGCTTCGCGCAGCACCTGGCTGCGTAGGTCGTTGCCATTTAATATTTCTTTAAGCTCGGGTACCTGTTCAATGGCATCTTTAAGGGTAATGCCCAGGGTATCAGGTACCAACTTTTTAATTAAGTTCATTTCGGATAATGGCATATCCAATACACGGCCCACGTCCTGGATACTGGTACGGGCAGCCATGGAACCGTAGGTGATAATTTGCGCTACCTGGTTTTTGCCATACTTATCTACCACGTAATCAATAACCTTCTGGCGGCCTGCATCGTCAAAATCCGTATCAATATCCGGCATCGATTTACGGTCAGGGTTCAGGAACCTCTCAAACAGGAGGTTGTACTTCATCGGGTCGATGTTGGTGATCCCGGTACAATAGGCCACCACTGATCCCGCTGCCGAACCACGGCCGGGGCCAATAAATACACCCATATCGCGGCCGGCCTTTATAAAGTCGGCCACAATTAAAAAGTAGCCTGCAAAGCCCATCGTTCTGATGGTGAACAGCTCAAAGTTAATGCGCTCTTCAGTTTCGGGCGATATATCAATGTAACGTTCCTTGGCACCCATAAAGGTAAGGTGTTTCAGGTATTCCCACTGGTTCAGCGTATCGGCATCGCCGGTATTGTGAATTTTAAACTCTTCGGGTATTACGTAATTGGGTAACAGGATATCCCGTTTTAGCTTCAGCACCTCCACTTTGTCCACAATCTCGTTGGTGTTATCCAATGATTCGGGCAGGTCGTTAAACAGGTGGCTCATTTCCTGCTGGGTTTTAAAATAAAACTGGTCGTTAGGGAAACCAAAACGATAGCCGCGGCCACCTTCCTCGTCGGTAGCTATGGGGGTGCTTTGCATATCACCGGTGTTTACGCAAAGCAAAATATCATGAGCGTTGGAGTCCTGCTGATCTACATAATGCGAATCGTTGGAGCAAATTACCTTTACATTATATTTTTTGGCGTACTCCAGCAATACTTTGTTCACCGTATTTTGGTCGGGAATATCGTGACGTTGCAGTTCGATGTAAAAATCTTCGCCAAACAAATCAAGCCACCATTTAAACTCGGCTTCGGCCGCTTCGGGGGTATCCCTTAATATTGCCTGGGGTACCGATGCACCTATGCAGCAGGTAGTGGCAATGATGCCTTTATGATGCTTTAAAATCAGTTCTTTATCAATACGGGGCCATTTGCTGTACAGGCCTTCCATGTAGCCGTATGAACACAGCTTCACCAGGTTTTTATAGCCTTCGGGATTTTTGGCCAGCATCAGCTGGTGACGGCGGATGTCTTTCTTTTCCTTTGTAAACGTTTTTTTATGCCTGTCTTCTACCACGTAAAACTCGCAGCCAACAATGGGTTTTACGTTGTGTTTGCCAGCCTCGGCCACAAACTTAAATACACCAAACATGTTCCCATGATCGGTAATGGCCAGGGCTTTCATCCCATCAGCTGCGGCCTTTTTGTATAGTTTAGAGATGTCGGCGGCACCATCAAGTAACGAGAACTGGGTATGAACGTGTAAGTGAGAAAAATCTGGCATATTAAATCCGTTTCAACAAAATCTGTAGAAATACAAAGTTATTAAAAAACGAGTTTGCGGGGTTCGTTGTTGAAAAGTTAAAAACTCGTGGTGGATCATTCGTCGGCTACACAAATTACCACGGTCAAATGCGAGAAGACTATCAGCGCTTATATATTATCTTTATCTCTCTGCACCAATATCTTAATTAAACCGTTTGTGCGAATCGTCGTAAAACCGCTGAATCGCAATAACATTTTTCCTACGCTGCCTCAGTTTTTTTTCAAGTTGATATATAAAGCGCTAACCCTTAAATTAATTTGCTTCTTGCAATTTCTATCGCTTTATGTAGTTTTTGTTGCAATACTTGTTGTGAAGGTAATACTGTCAAATAATCAGCGACCCTAATATTACTTTGCTCCAATTGCATTAATTCAACGTGCTCTTCATTCTTACCCGCGCAAAGAATCAAACCTATTGGCATATTCTCGCCTTCAACCTTTTCATATTTTTCAAGATATCGCAGATACAACTCCATTTGTCCCTTATAGCCTGCTCCGAATTCGCCAATTTTTAAATCAATAACGACAAGGCATTTTAAACGCCTGTGAAAAAATAACAAGTCGATATAGTAATCGCGATTATCTATTGTAATCCGCTTTTGCCGCGACATGAATGCAAAGTCTGTTCCCAACTCTATTATAAATCTTTGTAATTCTGCAATAATTGAAGTTTCAAGATCTTTTTCGGAGTAAGTGTCCTTCAAGCCTAAAAAGTCAAGCAGATAAGGGTCTCTGAAAACCAAATCCGAACTTAATTTCTGTTCTGTTTTCAGTTGCTTTAAATCTTGTTGAACTGTTAATTCAGGCTTTTTACTGATAGCAGTCCTTTCATATAACATCGACTTCATACGCTCTTGAAGTTGTCTTGATGACCAATTTTCGAGCTTGCACATGGCGATATAAAAATCCCGTTTTAATAAATCGGTTATGGGAACCAGCATTCTTATATGTGTCCAGCTTAATTCTATACGCAGTGCGTATAGAATTTGCTCGTCAGGAAAAGCGGATGCAAATTGCATACATTGCCTTAACTGCATTTCGCCCCAACCTTTCCCATACTCGATAGTTAACTGAGTGGACAAAGTCTGAACAACTTGTTTTCCGTAACCAGCTCTGTCATTCCCTAAAATTTCATTGTTAATCCGTTTTCCTATTTTCCAGTATTATAATGTCATTTCGCTGTTTACAGCTATAGCCGCCATTTTTCTGCTGTTATCAATTAGTTGTCTGATATCACTTGCAATAGGTAAGATATTATCAATAGAATTCATTGTAATTGGAGTTATGTTGATACCTGTTTACCATCGCTAACGTATGTAAAAATTATTTAAAACGACCTATAATCAGCAGTGAAGATCTATAAATGAATATATAACAACACCGGGCAAATATAAAACTTTTCAACTCCTGCTTTCCTGTCCAGAGGGTGGCAAGGGCAGCATAACCGGGTGTGTCTTCTCCTTCATATGACATACACGCAATTCCAGAGTTAAAAATTTGAAAACTAAGTCTCTCATCCAATGGAACCCAACAAAATCCCTCAAATTACAACCTTATTAAAAAACAAGTTTGCGGCGTTCGTTGTTGAAAAGGTAGAAAAGCATTACTCTTCCGTCTGCTTTGGAAAAGGTAAAAAAAGTTTGTTAAAAGGTCACTCCTACCGGGGGAGATTTAGAGGGGGCCGCTACTTTAGCACATTATTTGACTATATTAAGCGCATCGATCTTCACCTTTGAAAAATTAATACAATTGAAAAAAATACTACGAATAGCCCTCAAAACGATACTTTGGATACTGGTGAGTGTAGTTTTACTGGTTATCCTTGTAGTTATTTTGATACAGGTGCCTGCCGTACAAAATTTTGCTAAAAATAAAGCGGTAACTTTTTTACAAAACAAAATACACACTAAAGTTAAAATTGGCCACATCAGCCTTGGCCTTCCCAAACTGTTGGTGTTGGAAGATGTATACTTTGAAGACCAGAAGAAAGACACCCTGATAGCCGGCGAAAAATTAAAGGTTGATATCAGCATGCTGAAATTGCTGCACAACCAGGTAGAGGTTAATGAAATTAACCTGCAGGGCATTACCGCCAACATAAGCCGGGGCGCCGACAGCGTTTTTAATTTCGATTACATTATCAAGGCGTTTGCAGGCGAACAAAAAAAAGAAGTTAAGCCTGAGGATACAACCTCTACCATGAAATTTTCTATTGATAAGGTAAACCTGGATAGGATCAATGTAAAATATAAAGACATTACAACCGGCAATGATGTAAAATTTCTCCTCGGCCATTTTGATACCCGGATAAAGGATTTTGATATGGATAAAATGAAGTTTACCATACCTAAAATTACTTTGTCGGGCGTAAATGCACGCATCATTCAAACACCGGCAGGCTCGTCAATAGGGCAGGCTGCCACGGTGGATACGGCGGTGACACCCCTCAACCTGGATTTGAACCTGGGGCAGATAGATCTGTCTAAAATAAAAGTTGATTACCAAAGCAGCGAAATGACGGCCAATATCAACTTTGATAAACTTTTGGCTGAGGTGGATAAGATGGATCTCAAACATCAAAAAGTAGGCATCAAAAACATCGAACTGAATGATACTAAGGCTGCTTTTACTTTCGCCAAGCCCCAAACTGTAGCCAGAGCCATTATCAAAACCGCCAAAAAACTGGATACGCTGGTGGCCTCGCCGCAGTCATCACGCTGGGCGATTACTTTAGGGAAGATTAGTTTGATCAACAATAACGTTAAGTTTGATAATAACGCGCAAAAGACTATAGCCAAGGGCCTGGATTATGCTCATATGGATATCCGCGACCTTAATGCCAATGCCGAAAATATTTCCTATAACCCGGATACTATTTCGGGAAAAATCAACAGCTTTTCTTTTGCAGAAAAAAGCGGGTTGAAGATCAATAAGTTTCATACCGCATTTTTTTATGGGCCCACCAATGCCTATATGAACGACCTGCTGTTGCAAACGCCGCAAACCACATTGCAAAAATCGGTACAGGTGCGCTATCCTTCTATTGCTGCCATCAGTAAAAATATTGGCTCATTAGGTATTAATGCTAATTTGGACGGTAGCCGCCTGGGGCTAAAAGATGTGTTATTACTGATGCCAACTATGGCAGCTATGGAACCATTCAAGTCGTCGCCAGGTACGGTGTTTAAAATAAACGGCAGGGTAAGGGGGCAGGTAAGTAACCTGGAGATTCCCAGCCTGAATATTGCCGGCCTAAGCAATACCCGCATTAAGGCATCGGCCAGGCTTAAAGGCCTGCCCGACATAAACAAGGCTTATTTTGATGTCACTATAAATGATTTTAACACCAGTCGTACCGATATTGCCAAACTGGCGCCCGCAGGCAGCATTCCTGCAAATGTAACTATTCCCGAAAACATGAACCTGAAGGGTAATTTTAAAGGCGGGATGTACACTTTTAATACCAAACTGGGTTTAAGATCGAGCCTCGGCGCTGCAGATGTTGTTGCATCGGTAAAAAATTTACAAAACAAGCAAAAGGCAAGTTATAAGGCCAATATTAAAGTTAACGGGCTAAACGTTGGCGCACTCACCAAACAACCACAAACCGTTGGTAAAATTACCTTAACCGCCAATTTAGATGGTTATGGCCTCGACCCTAAAACGGCCAATATTAAATTTGATGGTAACCTGGCCAGTGCGTACGTAAAAGGTTATACCTATAAAAACCTGGCTTTAAAAGGCGGTTCGCACAATGGCGCTTACACGGCTATAGCCAGGATGAAGGACCCTAATATTGATTTTAGCCTGGATGCCAAAGCCAACCTGAATAAAAAATATCCATCGGCAACGGGGACTTTAACCGTTGACAGCATCAACCTTAAAAAACTTAATTTTACTACCAGCGAAATGCGTTTTCATGGTAAGGTAGTAGCTGATGTGCCCACCGCCGATCCGGATTACCTGAACGCAGATGTTGAGGCTACCGATTTATTGGTGGTAAACGGGACCCAACGCATAAAATTGGATACCATAAGCCTTATTTCTACCGCTAATGCCGATAGCAGCACCCTGCGCTTAATAACTCCAGTATTGAGTGCCCATATGGCCGGTAAATACAAGCTTACCCAGGTTGGCGATGCCGTGCAGGATGTGATCAATAAATACTTTAACACCGCCATAGCCGGCGGGCAGCAGGTGGCGGTTACCAAAAAGGATGCAAAAGGTAAAACGGTTAAAACCGGCAAAGTTAAACCTGCCGTAGTCGCCAAATATTCGCCGCAGCAATTTGTGTTTGATGCTAAACTGGTTAAAACTCCCTTACTCACCCAGTTTGCCCCCGATTTAAAACAACTTGACCCGGTATCGTTAAAAGGTAGTTTTAATAGCGATAGCGGTAAACTGGTAGTTAATGGTATAATACCTAAAGTGGTGTATGGTACTAATACAATTAACAAGGCAAGCCTGAAAATAAACACCGGTAACAACGCGCTTAATTATAATTTTTCTGTTGATGAGATAAAGGTCGGCTCATCGGTTGATCTGTTGTATACCAGCTTGTCGGGCAGCGCCCAAAACAACAAGCTGGGCATAAACTTACAGGTAAGAGATGCTGCTAAAAAAGAGCGTTTTCGTGTAGCAGGCACCTTGGGCGTTTTGCCGGATGAATACCGGTTTAGCGTTAACCAGGATGGCCTGCTGCTGGATTATATGCCCTGGGCGGTTAATGCCGATAACTTTTTGCAATACGGGCCAAAAGGAATATTGGCCCATAATTTTACTGTAACCAATAATAATCAGGTACTTAGCATCAATAGCAAAACGCAGGAAATGAATGCCCCGATTGATGTTAAGTTCAGCAACTTTAAAATAGAGGGCCTTGCCAAAATGGCTAAACAGGATAGCCTGCAGGTAGGCGGCGTTATTAACGGCGATGCGGAGATCAGTAATTTCCAGGCCTCGCCGGTATTTACGGCAGCAATCAACATCAACGACTTTAATTTTAAAGGAGATACCGTAGGAAACATCGCCTTAAAGGTAAATAACCAAACAGCCAATGCTTACGCCGCCAATGTGGATATTACGGGTAAAGGTAACCAGGTTAAGCTGGACGGTATTTATTACACAGGCCCCGAAAATAAGTTTGATCTTAACCTGAACATTGTAACCTTAAACATGAAAAGCATCGAAGGTTTTACATTTGGTAGTTTACGCAATTCATCAGGTAATATTAGTGGTCAGCTAAAAATATCGGGAACAACTACAGCGCCAACTATCCGCGGCGATGTTAATTTTAACAAAGTGGGCTTTAATGTAGCCATGCTCAACTCCTATTTTACTATGCCGAAGGAGAGCATTACTTTTAATGACCAGGGAATACGCTTTAACGATTTTACACTGGTTGATTCAACCGGGAACAAAGCCATTGTTACCGGCAGCGTGTACACTAAAAACTATACAGATTTTGCATTTGGATTAGATATCAACTCCAGTAACTTCAGGGCTGTAAACTCTACCCAGGCAGATAATAAGCTGTTTTACGGCAAGCTTTACGTTGATAGCCGTATCACCATCCGTGGTAATACCATAAAACCTGTGGTTGACGCCACCCTTACAGTAAACCCCAAAACAGACATGACCTTTGTGCTGCCAACTACCGATCCGGCCATTGAGGACAGGGAAGGTGTGATTGAAGCTATCGATCGAAATGCGCCAAAGCTCGACTCGATATTGCTGGCCCGGCAGCTGGATTCGCTCAAAAAAGCGGATGTAAAGGGATTGGATGTATCGGCGAATATAAAAATAGACAAGGAGGCTGCTTTCACTATCGTGGTCGACGAACGGAACGGTGATATAGTGCATTTAAAGGGCGAAGCCAATTTAAACGGCGGTATTGACCCGAGCGGAAAAATAAATTTAACGGGCACTTATGTGGTTAATTCGGGTTCATACAACCTGGCGTATGCTACGGTAAAGCGCACTTTCCAGTTTAAAAAAGGCAGCACCATTGTATGGACGGGCGACCCCACCAGCGCAAACATTGATTTGACGGCGGTATATGTAGCGAATGTGCCACCAATAGACCTGGTAGAAAATCAGTTATCAGCAACCGATAATTCGGTGATGTACAAGCAGAAGCTGCCATTTAATGTTAACCTGAGCCTCAAAAATCAACTATTAACACCAGATATCAGCTTTGATATTGTTTTGCCCGAAGGCAATTACACCGTATCATCAGATGTGGTAAACAACGTTAATACGCGGCTTGCCCAGGTTAGGCAGGATCCTAACGAGCTTAATAAGCAAGTATTGGGCGTGCTGGTGCTGGGCCACTTTATTGGCGATAACCCGTTGCAAAGCCAGGGCGGCGGTGGCGGCGTTGAAGGCGCCATCCGCAATAGTGTGAGCAGCTTGTTATCAGACCAGTTGAATAAACTTGCCGGGAACCTGATCTCGGGCGTCGATCTGAATTTTGGATTAACATCGGGCGAGGATTATTCTTCGGGTACGGCAACAAACCGTACGGATTTAAATGTTGGCCTATCTAAACGTTTCCTGAACGACAGGCTCACGGTAACCGTAGGTAATAATTTTAACCTTGAAGGTGCACAGCAGGGTCAAAAAGCCACCAACATTGCCGGTGATGTTTCAGTCGGTTATAAACTGAGCAAGGATGGCCGATATGCATTACGCGCCTACCGCAAGGATGAATTTATTGTGATACAGGGGCAGGTTATTGAAACGGGTTTAGGTTTTACGCTAACCGTAGATTATAACCGGTTCAGGGAGATCTTCCGCAAGCGTACCGAGGAAGAAAAAGCATTACGCCGCAAATACAGGCAGGAACAAAAAGAAAAAGAAAAAGCCAAAGAGGCTGCTGATAAAGCAGCCGCAGAAAAAGCGCAAAATACACCTACAAGCTAAGCCGCCATGAGCAAACATTTAAGATATATATTGATATTAACTGTTTTACTAAACGCATGTAGTAATACAAAATACCTTGCGCCCGGGCAAAAACTATATACCGGCGGCGAGGTAAAAATTGCAGATAAAGATTCGATAAAAAAAAGCGACCAAAGCTTAATCACCAACGATTTAACAACATTGTTAAGGCCTTATCCCAACAGCTCTATTTTAGGGTTACGGGTAAAACTATATATATATAACATCACCAAAACAAAAAAAACCAAGGGGCTTGCCCATTGGCTCAACACTAAATTTGGCGAGCCGCCGGTTTTGATAAGCGCGGTAGATGTTGACAAAAATGCCAGCATACTTCAAAACCGGATGCAAAATATCAGCTATTTTCAGGCGCTGGTTGATGGGGATACTATTAGCAAGGGTAAAACAGCTAAAGCAATATATACCGTGCATGCAGGCCCAGCTTATAAAATAAGGAAAGTAGCTTTTCCCGGCGGGGTCGAAGATGCTGATACTGCCGTTGTTGGCACGGCCGCCAAAACGTTATTGAAACCAGGCGATAAGTTTAATCTTGATGTAATAAAAAACGAGCGCCTGCGGATAGACGCGAGATTAAAGGAGGAGGGTTTTTTCTTTTTTTCGCCCGACGATATTATCGTGCAGTATGATAGTACAGTTGCCAATCACCAGGTTGACCTGTTTGTTAAAATAAAAAATAGCACCGTTGAACGGGCCAAGGAAGTTTACACTATCCGGAATATTTATGTATATCCCAATTATTCGTTAACAGATACCTCGCTGATGCTTGACAAAGCAAAACATTACCGCTGGTATAACATAGTGGAAAGACGAAAAACCATCAGCAGCTTCGCATTTGCCAATACGGTATTGTTGCATCCTAATGATGTTTACAGTCGGACTGTTCATAATAATTCGCTGAACAGGTTTGTAAACCTGGGGCCTTATAAATTTGTAAAAAACAGGTTTGAGGATGTTACACCCGATTCGCCTAAGCTGGATGTATATTATTTTTTAACACCATACAAGCGTAAATCATTACAATTTGAGATTTTGGGCCGTACCACATCAGCCAACTATACCGGCACGCAGGTAAACCTGAGCTGGAAACACCGGAACGCCTTTAAAGGCGGAGAAGCCTTAGGTGTTACGCTTTTTGGTAGCTCCGATGTACAGGTAGGAGGGGGCAACAACGGTTTTAATGTGTACCAGTTTGGTATTCAAACCACTTTATCGTGGCCACGGTTTATAAGCCCTATTGAGCCCAGGGCCGATAATGCCTATATACCGCATACCAATTTAACGTTGGGCTATACTATTGTTAATCGGCAAAAGCTTTACAACCTAAACTCATACAATGCCACCTTCGGTTACAACTGGAAAGAAAACGCGCATCGAACGCATGAGTTGAATGTATTGAATTTTACATTTGTAAACCCCTTGAGTGTATCCCAGCTATACCTTGATAGTATAAGTGGTGTAAAACATCCCGGAGTATTGCCAAATCCGGCTTTAAAACACGTTATAGATAAGCAGCTGATATTGGGGCCAAGCTACAGTTATACGTATACCAACACTACCGACGACTATCGTACCAATACCATGTACTATAACGGTAAGGTAAGCCTATCCAATAATTTGTACGGACTGGTTACCGGTGCCGATACAACTGCGGGTAAAGTACGCAAACTGTTTGGCGCAACTTTCAATCAATATGTAAAATTGGAAAATGAGATACGATATTTCCATAAAACGGCGCCAAATAGTACCATAGCATCCCGGGTTATTGTTGGGGTGGGGCTGCCCTATGGAAACTCGACCCAGCTGCCCTATAGCCAGCAGTTTTTTATAGGCGGGCCAAATAGCTTAAGGGGTTTCCAGGCCAGGTCAATTGGTCCGGGGCACTTTAATCCCACCGCAAACGTGGCCCAGGGCAATTTCCTGCCGGACGAATCCGGCGATATTAAGCTGGAAGCTAACATCGAGTACCGGCCGAAACTATTCAGTATAGTTCGCGGCGCGCTGTTTGCCGATGCCGGTAATATTTGGCTGCTCAATTCAAACGGCGGCCAGCCCGGCGGCGTATTTAGTAAAAAATTTATTAATGATATTGCCGTTGATGTTGGCTTCGGTTTGCGCTTTGATATCACTGTACTGGTGCTGCGTACCGATCTGGGTGTTCCATTGCGTACACCATACGTTCGCCCCGGCGAGCCCCAATGGAACCTTGACTGGCACAGGAGCGTATTTAACCTGGCAATAGGATATCCTTTTTAATTATTTATTGAATTATTGAATTATTGAATTATTAGTTTACTGAATTATTGAGTTAAACAAATTTCAAACAGCGCCATTTTTATCGGTGCCAAACAAGGCTATTTTATAACTTGCACATTCAATAATTCAATAATTGCCATGACATCCATTCCCCTCCAGATCATCGACCTGCATGACGATGGCTATCATCCGTTAATTGAGGTGATCCTGTTTGGCAAAGCATTTATTATGGTTTTAGACACAGGTGCATCAAAGACCGCTTTCGACCAAACTATGCTGGCCGGGGCAAGTGATGTAACTTCTATATTGGAGAGCGATAGGCTGTCAACAGGTTTGGGTACCAATACCATGCAATCGTTCACTGCCATGATCAGCGGCATGCAAATAGGCAGTGTATTGGTTGATGATTTTGAAGTTGCCGTACTTGACTTGTCCACTATCAACATAGCCTACAGCCAAATGGGGCATCCACAGGTATTGGGCGTTTTAGGCGGCGATATATTGATGAAATATAGAGCGGTGATTGACTATGGCAAGCAGGTTATAAAACTAAAAAAGCCCCGCTTAAAAGCGAGGCTGAATATTAACTTTAAATAGCATCTGCACATCTGTAATCTGCAAATTTGCACATCTTCCTATGTATCTATCTTAGCGTATTTTGCATTGCGCTCAATAAACTCGCGGCGTGGTGCAACTTCATCACCCATCAGCATGCTGAAGGTATGGTCACACTCGGCGGCGTTTTCAATGGTGGCGCGTTTTAGGGTACGGGTGGCCGGGTTCATGGTAGTATCCCAAAGCTGGATATCATTCATCTCGCCCAAACCTTTGTAACGTTGTACGTGTACACTATCTTCTTTACCGGCGCCTTTAAGGCGTTGGATGGCGGCGTCGCGCTGTACATCATTCCAGCAGTATTCAAATTCTTTACCTTTTTTAACCTGGTATAATGGCGGCGATGCAATGTAAACATAACCCGCCTCAACCAATTCCTTCATATACCGGAAGAAGAACGTCAGGATCAGCGTGGTAATGTGCGATCCATCCACGTCGGCATCCGTCATGATGATGATTTTGTGGTAACGTAGTTTGGTAATGTTCAAAGCTTTATCATCATCAGGAGTACCGCGGCTTACGCCAAGGCCGGTAAACATGTTCTTGATCTCTTCGTTCTCGTAAATTTTGTGCTCCATGGCTTTCTCCACGTTCAGGATCTTACCACGTAATGGTAAAATAGCCTGGTATTCGCGGTCGCGGCCCTGTTTGGCGGTACCTCCCGCCGAGTCACCCTCTACAAGGTATAGTTCGCAAAGTGATGGATCGTTATTGGCACAATCAGATAATTTACCCGGCAGGCCGGATCCGGTCATCACACTCTTGCGCTGCACCAGTTCGCGGGCTTTACGGGCTGCGGCACGGGCAGTGGCGGCCAGTATTACCTTATTAACAATCAGCCTGGCTTCTTTAGGATTTTCTTCCAAAAAGTTGCCCAGTATTTCGCCTACTGCCATATCAACGGCGCCCATCACCTCGTTGTTACCCAATTTGGTTTTGGTTTGGCCTTCAAACTGCGGCTCCTGAACCTTTACAGAAATTACGGCGGTTAACCCCTCGCGGAAGTCGTCACCGGTAATTTCCATTTTTAGGTTCTTCAACAAGCCCGATTTATCGGCATAAGCCTTCAATGTACGGGTTAAGCCACGGCGGAAACCCGCTACGTGTGTGCCACCCTCGATAGTATTGATATTATTTACGTACGAGAATACATTCTCGGAGTAGGTATCATTATACTGAAAGGCAAGCTCAACTGGAATACCATTCTTTACACCATCAAGATAAATAGGATCCGGAATGATAGAAGTACGGGTGCCATCTAAAAACTTAACAAACTCGCGTAAACCCCCTTCGGAGTAAAACTCTTCGGTAGGGAACGATCCATCCTCGTTAGGGATACGCTCGTCAGTTAAACTAAGGCGGATACCTTTATTTAAGAATGAAAGTTCGCGCAGGCGGCCGGCAAGTGTGTCGTATTTATACTCGGTTGTAAGGGTAAAAATGGTAGCATCCGGTTTAAATATAATGGTAGTACCTCTTTTATCCGTTTCGCCAATAGTTTTAACTTCAAACAAAGGCTTACCTTCTGAATATTCCTGTGTCCAAACTTTGCCTTCGCGGTAAACTAAAGCGGTGAGGTGAATAGAAAGCGCGTTAACGCAACTAACACCCACACCGTGCAAACCACCGGATACCTTGTAAGTATCCTTGTCAAATTTACCACCGGCGTGTAATACGGTCATTACCACCTCTAAAGCTGATTTTTTCTCTTTAGTGTGCATAGCGGTTGGGATGCCGCGACCATTATCTTCAACCCTAATCGAGTTATCTTTTAGTATAAAAACCTTAATTGTGTCGCAGTGGCCGGCAAGGGCTTCGTCGATAGAGTTATCAACAACCTCATATACCAAATGGTGCAAACCTTTAACGCCTGTATCACCAATGTACATGGACGGACGCTTACGTACCGCCTCTAAACCTTCTAATACCTGTATATTATCTGCTGAATAATTGGATTTGTCCTGATTTTCTTCGCTCATATTTATTTAGTACAACAACCTTCAAAAGTACGAATTTTTGACGGTAATGACGAATGATTGTGGATAAAAAGGCGGATGTGCAGATGTGTTTTCAGATGTGTATATTCTGAATATTGCACATCTGTTTTTTATCTGCACATCAAGGATAATGAACTTCTGATTAAGATGGATAATCTCCACATCTGAAATTTGAAAATTGCACATTTAAAGCCTTACCTTTGCGTTATGGGTCACGATCATTCACATTCTCACTCGCACGGAGGGCATCATCATGACCATGCCCCCAAGCTGGATCATTTGAATACGGCCTTTATTGTAGGCATTATATTAAACTCGGCTTTTGTAATTATTGAAACCATAGCCGGTTTTATGACACATTCGCTGTCGTTGTTAACCGATGCCGGGCATAACCTGAGCGACGTGGCTTCCCTGGCTTTAGCCCTGCTGGCTTTTAAGCTCACTAAGGTAAGCGCCAACAGCAAGTATACCTACGGCTATAAAAGATCGACCATCATTGTATCCTTTTTTAATGCCGTGATCCTGTTTGTAGCGGTTGGCTTCATTGTTTACGAAGCGGTGATTCGTTTTTTAAACCCTCAAACAGTATCGGGCGGTACCATGGCCTGGGTTGCTTTTATAGGCATCGGCATTAATGCCCTTACGGCATGGCTTTTTGTGAAGGATAAAGACACCGACCTGAATATTAAAGGCGCTTACCTGCATATGGCGGTAGATGCCATTGTATCGCTTGGCGTTGTTGTATCGGGCATTATTATCTATTTTACCAGCCTGTATTGGATAGACAGCGTTGTAAGTATCGTTATTGCCATTGTGATATTACGCGGCACCTGGGGGCTGTTAAAAGACAGCCTGCGCCTTGAAATGGATGGCGTACCTGCCGAGATGGACGTGGAAAAAATTAAAGCCGAGCTGATGAAAGGCAAAGGTGTGGTAGATGTACACCACATGCACGTATGGGCGCTTAGTACCACCGAAAACGCACTGACCGCCCACCTGGTTATCAAACCAGAGAATATGGCCGATTTTGATAGTATTAAACATGACCTCCGTCACCGTTTGCAACACATGGAGATAAACCACAGCACCTTTGAACCGGAGTTTGCCGATGAAAAGTGCGGGCAGCCGGAGTGTGCGTAGGTAGATTGCGATGATAAAATACCCTGTCAACTACAAAGATATTAACCCGGATATTGAATTTTATTCCGAGTTACCAACAGTTTATAAAAAAGCTGAGAAGTACCTGCTTGATTTTAAATGGTGTGCTGCGATAAATGATAGCTTTCTTTATTACAACCTTGGCGAAGTGTTTTGCATTTTTCTTTTCGAAATAGACAATACACAAAGCCAGGAGAATGATTTTCTGTGGGTGATTGTGGGTGATATCCCTTCGATGTATTTAGATGTTTATGGGCCGGATTCTACTGTTGAAGTATTGGAAGATTACATTCGATTGGCTGAAGATTGGATTGCGCACACCAAAGCTAAACGATCTGTAGATGAATGTTATCCTTTTAATGCTGAACCGACGATGGAACTGGCAGAACTTTTAGAAAAGAAAGTAAGTTTTATGAAAAATACTTTACTAAACGAAATGGAGGATATTTCACTTAAGCGATTTAAATAATTCTTCCTAATTTACCGCTCATTATTTATCCTGATCATGAGCACTACCAACAGACGAAAATTTATAACCACTACGGCCGCCCTGGCAGCAGGGACAGCTGTAGCATCAGCATTACCTATGACAAATACAAAAGAAGAGTGGCCGGTAATACACCATGTGTTTTTCTGGCTTAAAAACCCTGGTTCGGTTGAAGACAGGGATAAACTGGTTGCAGGCGTTAAAACCCTGTCGAAAATAGAAACCGTTAAAAAACTGCGTGTAGGCGTTGTTGCCAGTACCGAAAAACGCGACGTAGTTGATAATAGCTGGGCGATATCAGAGCTAATGTTTTTTAGTGACCTTGCCGGGCAGGCAACCTATCAAACCCACCCCTTACACCTGGAGTTTATTAAAAACTGTAGCCACCTTTGGGAAAAGGTAATTGTTTATGACGCGGTGGAAGCGTAGGCGAAATTCTAAATAAATCGTCATTGCGAGTACCCACCAGCCTATGCCGGAAAAAACAGTAATGACATAATCCTAAACAGGGCTTTTGTAGAGACGCAACATTTTGCGTCTCCCGCATGCAAATCACACATGCAAATTGAACCTGTAAATTTTGAATGTCCTGGGGGAGACTGATAATCAAAAACTTATAATGACAGCAGAAAAAGAGATTGCCTATAAAGCAAAAAGCCGGTTACCCGGCTTTTTTTGTGGCTTTTTTAGCTTTTGCTTTTGGGGCAGGAGCTGGCTCCGGTTCGGCGGTTACAGCTTCGGCAACAGGTGCTTCAACTTCGACGGGTTCGGCCTCGGGAGTTGGTGCCTGGGTTGGGTCGGGCTCATTAAATAATGGCAGATCTTTTAAAATCTGGAACCATGATATGATCTTTTTCATATCAGAGGCGTATACTTTCTCCTCGTCGTGCTGCGGGGCTACTTCGTAGAAGAAGGCACGCATTTTTTTACCATCAGCTTTAGCGTCGGGTACGTTTGCGGCGGCTTTCATCTGCTCAAAAATATCCGTAAGCCTGATGTCATCTTCAACGCCGAAAATAGTTATTTCGGTAAGGGCAGCCAGTTTAGCTGTTGATAGGTTGGCCACCAGTTTTGTTTTCTGGGCATCCAGGCTTTCCAATACATAACCGGTTTTATTTTGAGCCAAAGCGCGCCATAAGCCCGGTTTGCCGGATACGGCTACAATTCCTTGTAAATTCATGTTTTATCAGTTGTGAGTTTTGAGTATTGAGTTTTGAGTGAAGGGTTGAACTCATCACTCAAAACTCCCAACTCTTAACTAATTATTCTTCTATTACTTCGATGCTTAAGATTTTATCGCCCTGGCGGATAGCGTCAACAACGTCAACGTTTTCAATCACTTTACCAAACACGGTGTGGTTACGATCTAAGTGAGCGGTATTTGTACGGTTATGGCAAATAAAGAATTGTGAGCTGCCGGTGTTACGGCCTGCATGTGCCATTGAAAGCACACCACGGTCATGGTATTGGTTATCGCCTGTCAATTCGCAATCAATTTTGTAGCCTGCGCCACCAGCACCGGTACCGGTCGGGTCGCCACCTTGTACCATAAAGTTAGGGATAACGCGGTGGAAGATAACACCATCATAAAAGTTTGATTTTGCTAATTTTTTAAAGTTAGCTACAGTATTTGGGGCATCCTGATCGTAAAATTCTACGGTCATGTCACCTTTTTCAGTTTTGATTATTGCTTTGCTCATTTCTTTGTTTTTTTGAAAACAGTTGGCAAAGGTAATAAAAAAGCAGAAAGCGAAAAGCATAAGGCTGAAAGCTTTTTAGCCTTATGCCGCAAGATTAAAGCTTCGCGATTCATGGTAATAACATTAGTTGTTTATTCGTTACATTTGATAAATCAGCACAACCGGACAGTGAATAATAAACTATATAAAAAATACCTTTCGCCTTTCACCTTTCGCCTTTTACCTTCTTTTCGGCTTTTGTCTTTCAGCCTTCTGCTTTTAGCTTTAACGCCTTGCATTTCAAAAGCTGCCTCTATCCTTATCCCTATGGATGATGAGCAAAAAGATCACCTGAAATCATACGGCATCGCTTTCCTGGCTTTAAAAAATGGCGAGGAGGTTGACTGGCTGCTTAACTATCGCGGCGGCAGCTTTATGATGAAGTATAACCAGAAGATGGAGGAGGAATGCAAAATCCGTGGGGTAAGTTACCAGGTGTTGGCCGATGCCAAGGTGAGCGAGATTATTACCGAGGTAAGCGATCCATCAGTAAATATGGATGTGGTTAAGTTGGAGAAAGCACCTAAGATGGCCGTTTATTCGCCAAAAAATAAACTACCCTGGGATGATGCCGTAACGCTGGTTTTAAAGTATGCCGAGATTCCTTATGATGTGGTTTATGATGAAGAAGTGATTAGGGGCGACCTGCCCAAATATGATTGGCTGCACCTGCACCACGAGGATTTTACAGGGCAGTACAGCAAGTTTTACGGCGCCTTTAGGTTTGCACAATGGTATAACGACGACGTAAAAGGACAGGAAGCGCTGGCCCATAAGCTTGGTTTTAAAAAGGTATCGCAAATGAAACTGGCTGTGGCCAAAAACATTCGCGATTTTTGCGCCGGAGGCGGCTTTTTGTTTGCCATGTGCTCGGGTACAGACACGTTTGATATTGCGCTGGCCGCATCCAATACTGATATTTGCGAACGGATGTTTGATGGCGACGCGGCCGACCCGGATGCGCAATCGAAACTGGATTTTACACAGACTTTCGCTTTCCAGAATTTTACGCTGGATATGAACCCTATGTCGCACCAGTTTAGCAACATTGATGTAACTACTACCCGCCAGGTTGAACGTGCACGTGATTTTTTTACACTGTTTGATTTTTCGGCCAAATGGGATGTAGTGCCCAGCATGCTCACCCAGGACCATGATAAAGTGATAAAAGGCTTTATGGGCCTCACCACAGCCTACAACAAAAGCATGCTGAAACCCGGCGTAACCATCATGGGCGAAATGAAAACAGCCAACGAAGCCCGCTACATCCACGGTGAATACGGTAAAGGCCAATGGACATTTTACGGCGGCCATGACCCTGAAGATTTTCAACATGCCGTAGGCGATCCGCCAACCGACTTAAAGCTGCACCCAAACTCGGCAGGGTATAGGCTGATATTAAATAATGTGCTTTTCCCGGCCGCTAAGAAAAAGAAACAGAAAACTTAGGGAGTAGTAAGTAGTTAGTATCAAGTATCAAGACTTTTTGATGTGCAGGTGTGCAGATACAGATGTGCAGATGATTTTTGTCTGAACCGGAATTTGTCGAATTATCCGAATTTTTTGAGTTAAAATTCTGTTAATTCTTCAATTCTGTAAATTCTGATTCAGACAAATGCGTAAGGGATAAAAGCGGATACCGGCCCGAGCCTAATGCCCCGTGTGCGTATGAGCGATTAGCCCGGCCCGCAGGGATACGCCTATAATTGGTGTAAGTATGAAGGTACGAACGCAGAACACTCAAGCGGGCGTCTTAATTCTTGATTCTTGTCTCTTGATTCTTTTCAACCACTAATTATAAAACGTCCAGCTTACGCCAAACTTTAGCAAATGATCTTGCATGGGGTAGCGGTTTACGGTGTAAAAACCTCTGCTTTGCAGGCCTTGGTTGGCATAATCATACATCAGGAACAGGTTGGTGCGTTGCAGGGTGGCTTTAAAGTAAACCGATGCTACAGGGTACGATGTAAAAGTAACGTCGGGTCCATTGTAAAACTGGCCAATGCCTACCGCGTATGACGGTGCTACATACGGTGTGTTGTACCTTACACTCACCCCAAAGTTTGATTTAAGCACATCAAAAAGCGTTTTACTGAAATACAGGTTGCTATAGGTATAAACCTCGGGCGTGCGCAGGGTTGATTGATAATCTGTTTTCTGGTAAACTATGTAGTTATCAAAGTGCAGGCTGTGGTAGCTTAAATTTTTACCAACGCTTATTTTTAGCAGGTTGATATCATTACTCAGTTGGGCCGGGTGGGCGTCGATACCTCCAGCCTGCGCGGTAAAATACATGTACCCGGCAATTAAAAAATATTCTGCCTTGATATCCAGCTGCAGGGGGTTATTGATATAGGTGAACGACGCGCTGGTTGTTTTTTGGTTTTTGAAACTATTATGAAAAATGTAATGGTTACTTATCCAGTTGGTATAAATGAGCGGGGGCGAGCTGTTTTGCGAATATGCTTCTAAAATAATTTTGCCTGCTTTATCATTACCTGCAACATTAAGTTTTGCACCATAAAAGTAATCGCCAAAGTCGCGGCCCTGGGCTATCTGGCGAAAATCGCCTTCCAGGCCAAGCCGGTCGCTAAAACGGTAGCTGAATTTAGCTTTCAGGGTGATGTCCTGGAAGGTGCTATTCTGCATTTTATTTTGATGAATATATTTATACCCATACTGGTTTAGCGTAGTATCGCTTACGTATTGCGCGTAATTATAAAAGTCATGCACCAGGCCCAGATCAAGCTTAACCTCGTTTTTTACAAACTTTACCGATTTGCTCCGGAGATAGAAACTGTATGAAAACTCGTTTTGAATATGTGTTACTGCCAGCGAGTCTCTTGAACGGTTATAGCTGTAATAATAGTCGGGGAATACGTTATAGGTATCGGGCTGGTTTGTTTGCAGGTAATTATAGGTGCTGTTTTGAACAAATAAGGTATGTGCCACACGTTGGGTTGGCAAAATTTTTGAATTGTCCTTGCCTTTATTCAAGCTATCAATGCGGCCCAGGTAGTAAAACTGTTTTATATACAGGCTTCTATCTGTCCATTGCTGGTAACTGTTTTGAAGCCTTACCGGAGCCGAATTTTTGAAAAACAGTGAATTGCTTTTGCCGGTAAAAATAGTATCGTTGAGGATAGATCCTGTTTCGGGGGCTTTTAAGTTATTATAAATGATGTTGGCCAACAAGTTATAACGCTTGCCTGGCGATTGATACCAGGTGAAAAGCGCGGCATTTACATCGCTTACATTTTGCTGCAAAACGCTGCTTGTACTATAAAACCCGCGCGATCCGTTGAAATTAAGGTTAAAGCCAATATTCCAGTTTGGTTTTATATTCTGCGTATGAAGGATTTTAAAAACCTGCTCGGCCGAACTGCCAAAAGCGTTAAACAACGTAAGGTTGGAGTAAGCCACCCTGGCGTTATAATATTTAATATCCTGTGGTTTTAGGGCATATACATCCAGCGAGTGCAGGCCCGTGTTGAAACCAATGGTTTGGTTGGGCTCAAACAGCATACTTCGTTGTGATACGCCGTTGTAGCCCAGGCTAATGCGCGGATGGCGCGGATCAACCAGCGGGCTGAAGTTTTCAAAATTATAAAGGCCGGTATCCAGCGCGAAAGTTTGCGTGCTATCGCTCAGGAAGCGTTCCATCGTAACGCGGATAAATTTGGAGCTAAAAACTACCGAATCTTTTTTATTATCTTCTTTTTTGCGCAGGCTATCCAGCAACTCATCGTCACTAACTTTTCGTTGAGTTTTTACCGTATCGCGTGTTGATAACGGCCTTGCCCGGTTTGTTTGACCATATTGCGCAAAAGCCGACTGTATGCCAAAGCATAGCAGGAATAATAAAATATATTTGAGCTTATGATGCATTAATTACCCGCTATCAGATTTTTGAGTATCAGGGTCAGTTTTGGTTCTGCTTCTTCGGCTACCCTTATAATTTCTTCCAATGATACAGGTTCCAGCACATCGGTATAACCTTCGTCTGTTAATACAGATATGGCAAATACGGGTATGCCCATATGGTTTGCCACAATAACTTCGGGTACGGTGCTCATGCCAACAGCGTCGCCGCCAATGATCCTTAAATAAGTGTACTCGGCCTTGGTTTCTAAATTAGGGCCGGTTACAGCAACATAAACTCCTTTATGGCAGGTAATATTGTTTGTCGCGGCAATACTTAAAGCTCTGTCAATTAACGCGCGTTTGTAAGGCTGGCTCATATCCGGAAAGCGGGGGCCAAGTTCTTCGTAATTTCTGCCGATAAGCGGGTTTTGCGGCTGCAGGTTAATATGATCGGCAATAACCATCAGGTCGCCTTTCTTAAAATCGGGATTGAGGGCGCCACTGGCATTTGATACATACAATGTTTTGATGCCCAGGTATTTCATCACCCTTACCGGGAAGGTGATTTGCTGCATGTTATAACCTTCGTAATAATGCAGGCGACCCTGCATGGCCACAACCTTTACACCACCAAGCGTACCGAATATTAATTTGCCCGAATGAAACTCCAATGTCGAGATTGGAAAATCGGGAATGTTGGAGTACATGAGTTGTTTTTCAACTACGATTTCTTTAACAAGGCCACCCAGGCCTGTGCCTAAAATTATACCAACCTCGGGTTCAAAATCGCCTATGCGGTTTTTGATGTACCGGGCGGTGCTTTCAATATTGTTTAACATATTCGGTTACTAAATTATCAAACTGCTGTTTGCCGTTATTTAAAAAACTGATACCTATCGGCAGTACCAAAACAGGTAGCTTTTTTACGGCTGATTGCAATTCCTGTTCCCCTAAACGTTGCGCATCCTTTTCTGTTGTGATGATTAACTTTTTTTGTGATGTGCAGGCAAAGAAATCATCGGCAAGTTTACTGATATTTTTTAAGGTAAACTCGTGATGGTCGGGATAATTATGGTGACTGACAAGTGATGTGAACTTTTTTAAATGCGACAATAAAGGCGCCGGATTGGCAATGCCCGTGAGCAGGAATACCGTGGTTTGGTCATCAATGTTTTGATAAACGGTTGTGCCTTCCATATTGCGCAAGGCCATGTAGTTTATGGTTGTAAAAAACAATGCCTGGTGGGGCAGGGGCTTAATATGTTTTTTTATCAGGGCAATTTCAGCATCTGCCAGTATAGCCGGGCATTTGCTGATGACAATCACATCGGCCCTTTCGCGGCCACTAAACGGCTCGCGCAGGTTGCCGGCGGGCAATACCAAACGCGGTTGGTTAAGGCGGTTATAATCAAACAACAGGATGCTAAAGCCAGGCTTAAGCGCCCGGTGCTGGTAGGCATCATCCAAAATTACCAGGCTGTATTTATCTCTTAACTGCCGTATGCCCTCAACCCGTTTTTCGCACACAGCAACGGTAACCTTCGGGAATTTATGTTTAAACTGGGCCGGCTCATCGCCAATAACCGATGCCTGAGGTTTATCGCCGGCCAGCAAAAAGCCTTTGGTTTTGCGCCCGTAGCCACGGCTAAGGATGGTGGGTTTATTATTCTTAAAAAGGCGTACCAGGTACTCTGTCATCGGGCTTTTACCCGCGCCGCCAACATCAAGGTTACCTACCACAATAATTGGGCGGTTAAAACCGGTGCTTTTAAATATCCCCGCATCATAACACCAGTTACGTACGGTAACAACCATGCCGTAAATGAGCGAAAATGGGAATAGAAGCCAGCGAAGGAGTTTCATATGGGGTAAATAGTATTGGTACCCAAGTTATTGCAGGCATTGGGATTTCGCGACGATTTGAAATGGGGATGGAGTAGGTTGCATTGCGGCGAAGACTCACCCGGCGAGGCTGCGCCCGCCACCCTCTCTTCACCTGCGGTGGAAAGAGGGGCTTGAACGGTGGATAGCATGGTATTGAAAAAACTAAAATAATGAAATTTCAAGCCCCTCTTTCCGGCGAAGCCGAAGAGAGGGTGGCGGGCGTAGCCTCGCCGGGTGAGTCTTCGCCTGCGTTCAACGCCGGTGTTTGTATTGCCACCCAACACATCATGGGTACCGTACCCTGACAATTGCAAACTATGCAGGCTTGCAATACGCTGCTCACAATTGCTTTGTTCCTTGCAATAACATGGAATCGATGGTTTATTCATTTATCCTTTTAAAGAAGAAACAAATCTAAAAATTTAAAGGCTATTTGTTGCAGCGTTACTGTAGGATGTTGGACAAAACAGTTTAGGTAAAATCTGATTGCCTGCGCTTGCCAATCAAGAACATCGCCTGCTCTTTTTTTACCGAGGGGAATTCATCTAAGAACTCCTCAAGAGAAATTCCTGGTTTTAAATGGTCAAAAAGAGATTCGACCGGTACGCGTGTACCGGCAAATACCGGCGTTCCGCTTAAAATATCCTGATCTATATTGACAACCCGCTGAATATCCATGTCATAAAGATACGATTATTGATTTTACTGACTATTTTGCATCTGATAAACAATTCACCAATGAAACTCAAACTTCTCACCCTCTTTTTACTCCTGGCAACAGCCACTTTCGCCCAAACCGATAAAAAACTGACTGCCCAATTGCAGGACGCGATAAAAGGTTTTCATGGCCAGGCGGGCATCTATGTACAGAACCTTAAAACCGGTAAAACTGTTGCTATTAATGCCGATACGTTGTTCCCTACAGCCAGCATGATCAAGGTGAGCATTCAATGCGGGCTGATGGATAAGATAGAGAAGGGCGAATTGCATTATAACCAAAAACTTGTTTACCGCGATTCGTTGTTGTATGCCGGCGAGGATATATTAGGATCGTTTAAAGACAAGGACACCGTGCAGCTGAGTAAAGTGGCTATGCTGATGATTACGATGAGTGATAATACCGCGAGCCTATGGCTGCAAAAACTGGTTGGTGGCGATTATATTAATAACTGGCTACAGCAAAACGGCTTCAAGGTGATGCGGGTAAACTCGCGCGTGGCAGGCCGCGAAGCTATCCGCAAAATTTATGGGTGGGGCGTTAGCACACCTTATGAAATGTGCCGCCTGTTTACCATGATCAGAAAAGGCGAAGCCGTAAGCCCCGCCGCCAGCGAAAGGATGTACCGTAACATGGGCCGTATTTACTGGGACGAGCACGCCTTATCGCAAATCCCGCCATATGTGCATACCATATCCAAGCAAGGTGCGGTTGACGCCTCGCGGTCGGAAACTGTACTGGTAAATGCGCCACATGGCGATTATGTTTTCTCCATCATCACCAACCATAATACCGATCAAAGCTGGGGAACAAGCAATGAAGCCGGCCTGCTCATCAAAAAAATATCGGCCCTGCTATGGCACTATTACGAACCAACCAGCGATTGGAAACCCGCCCAAGGTGTTGATAAATTTATGCTGAATGAATAAATAGTCATTTCGCTTCGCTTGTCATTGGTCATTGTCGCTAATCAATTATATGATATCTTGTTTGCACTCGCCGCTCCCTTGTGTGTTTTTGGGTTGGTGTTGGTAGGGTTTGGCCGGTACAGAGAGTGTTATTTATAATATCGATATTTTTTGACCATTTGATTTGCCGGGGCGTCCGAAGTATTATCATTTCAAGACTGTACAGGACGCCCGAATAAAAATATCATTTTACATTGCGAATTGTATGTTGAAGGAATGCTTTCGGTAATATTTACTCATAATTTGCTAAAAGCTTTTACTACTTTTATAAACCGGATATCCATATTTATATGAAACAATCTTTACGCAGACCTGCGCTTTACATTGCTTTATTGTTTATTTGTTTGTTTAAAATTTCGGCGGTTGCGGTTGCACAAACGCCCGTAACAACAGGCTTGAAATGCGAATACCTGGTTGCACCAATAGGTATCGATGCCAAACACCCGCGCTTAACCTGGCAAATGGCTGATACGCAGCAAGGTGCCGCCCAAACCGCATATCAACTGCTTGTAGGCGCCGATTCGGTGGCCGTTGCCACAGGTAGGGGAGATAGCTGGGCAACGGCCAAAGTGGTTTCGGCCGCAAACCTGGTTACCTACAGTGGTAAAGCCCTGCAGCCATTTACCAAATACTTTTGGAAGGTTGTGTTGTGGGACAAGGCCGGTAAAAAACTACGGCCATCGGCAATTACCAGTTTTGAAACCGGTATGATGGAGATGCGCAACTGGAAAGGATCGTGGATAAGCGATAACAAAGGCATTGCGGTTAGCCCGGCGCCATATTTCCGCAACATGTTTAAGTTGGGCAAGGCCATCAAATCGGCCAGGGCCTATATTGCGGTGGCCGGCTTATATGAGCTTTACATCAATGGTAAAAAAATAGGCAATCACCGGCTCGATCCAATGTATACCCGGTTTGACAGGCGCACGCTGTATGTAGCTTATGATGTTACCGCCAACCTGCAAAATGGTAAAAACGCCGTGGGTGTATTGCTGGGGAATGGCTGGTACAATCACCAAAGCACGGCAGTATGGTATTTTCACCAGGCGCCGTGGCGCGGCAGGCCGGCCTTTTGTATGGATTTAAGGGTAACTTATACCGACGGCACTACCGAAACCATATCATCCAATACCCGGTGGAAAACATCCCTGAGCCCCGTAGTATTCAACAGCATTTACACAGCCGAACATTATGATGCCCGCAAAGAACAGCCCGGATGGAACACTCCCGATTTTATTGATTCGGCATGGAAAAACGTAATCAACCGCTCAGCCCCATCAGCAAATATTGTGGCGCAAAGCCTGCAGCCTATCCGCAATGTTGAGGAGATACCTGCCAAAACCATTACTAAAATTGATGATAACCTGTGGGTATTTGATATTGGCCGCAATATCTCCGGCGTAAGCCAGATTAGGGTTAAAGGCGATTCGGGCACCATTATCCGCCTGAAACATGCCGAACGCCTCAACAAGAACGGCCATGTTGATCAATCTAATATCGACCTGCATTACCGCCCAACTGATGATAAGGATCCTTTCCAGACAGATATTTTTATCCTGGGTGGTAAAGGCGAAGAAACCTTTATGCCTAAGTTTAACTATAAAGGGTTTCAGTATGTGGAGGTAAGCAGCAGCAAGCCTGTTCAGTTAACAAAAGAGAGCCTGAAAGCTTATTTTATGCATAGTGATGTACAGTCGATTGGCCAGGTAAGCTCATCAAGCCAAACCCTCAATCAAATTTGGAGCGCCACCAATAATAGCTACCTGAGCAACCTGTTTGGTTACCCTACCGACTGCCCGCAGCGCGAAAAGAACGGCTGGACAGGCGATGCCCACATAGCCAGCGAAACAGGCCTGTATAATTTTGATGCCATCACTATTTACGAAAAATGGCTGGCCGATCACCGCGACGAGCAACAGCCCAACGGCGTACTGCCTTCCATTATCCCAACCGGCGGCTGGGGCTACGAATGGGGCAACGGACCCGATTGGACAAGCACCATCGCCATCATTCCCTGGAATATTTACTTGTTTTATGGCGATAGCAAGCTATTGGCCGATAGTTACACCAGCATCGAAAAATATGTAAACCATATTGATGAGCTGTATCCAACCGGCCTTACCTCCTGGGGCCTTGGCGATTGGGTGCCTGTGAAATCTGTTTCGCCGGTTGAGCTTACCTCATCGGTTTATTATTATACAGATGCCAATATTTTGGCCAAAGCAGCTAAAATTTTGGGTAAACAGGCCGATTTTGTGAAGTATACGGCCCTCGCCACAAAAATTAAAAACGCCATCAATGCCAAGTACCTCAATGCACAAACCGGGATGTACGGACAGGGTCTGCAAACAGAGTTGAGCGTTCCGTTATTTTGGGGCGTAGTGCCTGATAATTTAAAAGGCAAAGTAGCTGCCAACCTGGCTGCCCGTGTAGCAACCGATAATTACCACCTGGATGTAGGCATCCTTGGCGCTAAGGCTATTTTAAGTGCACTGAGTGACAACGGTTACCCCGACGTAGCCTACAAAATAGCATCACAGGAAACTTTCCCTTCATGGGGTTGGTGGATGGTGAACGGCGCAACAACGCTGTACGAAAACTGGCAGATTGATGCCAAATCCGACATTTCCCTTAACCACATTATGTTTGGTGAAATTGGCGCCTGGTTATATAAAGGCATCGCCGGCATTCAGCCTGATGAGCGCGAGCCAGGCTTTAAAAACGTAATCCTGGCGCCGCATTTTGTACCCGGGTTAAATGAGTTTACCGCTACGCATGATAGCCCTTACGGCAAAATTTTATCATCATGGAAACGTGAGGGGAACGTTGTTGCTTATAAAGTAACTGTACCGGCAAATTCAACGGCAAGTATAATTTTCCCGGCAGGTAAAGTTAATTTGGGTGGCAAGCCAATTAGCAGTTTTTACAAAGCGGTAGCGGGGAACTATGAGTTTAAAATAAGCCCCCCAGCCCCCTGAGAGGGCACTGAAAAAGTCCTTTAAAATCAAAGAGGCACTTTTACAGATAAAATGGAGGCGCTGAGAATCGTCTGTACGAAATCACTCTCCACCACCTACCCGAA